>OLNZ01000590.1_pt1 | contig 33668 bp, 28 predicted proteins | sample 1672981 | NCBI WGS metagenome assembly OLNZ01 (sample SAMEA3136743, study PRJEB25190) | human gut metagenome | biome: human gut; feature: human-associated habitat; material: faeces | place: Austria | collected 2013 | reverse complement strand
AATACTTGCATTTATAGAGTTTGAATTGCACTCGTGGAGTGACATACTCTACGAAGCGTTTTGAACAAATTAGTGCGGCTTATCGATTCACCCTTGTTGTGAGCCGCTTCTTTTTTGAAACTCGTATAGTGATCACTTACTTTATGGAAGGGCCTGTTGTATGAGAAATTTAAATGAAGTGCGTGAGGCTCTGCTCAACAGCACCGTCCGAATTGTTGCACAGTATGGTCTGGAACGGACGACAACAAAGCTGATTGCGGCAGATGCACAAATCAATGAGGCGTATATCTATCGCTGTTATGACAGCAAGGATTCGCTTCTTCAAGCAACATTTCATATGGAAGATGTGTGCTTGGCAGAGCATGTGCGAAAATCGCTTCCGGTTATGCGGATACGCGGACTGAATTGGAAAGAGCGTTGTTTTCTTTTGTGGAAATCTTGCTGGGAATTCATTCTCCATAAACCAGATGATTGCCGGTTTTACCTGCAATACTACTATTCTGTCAGTTGCCGACGACATGCATATGATGAGCATCTGAAGTATTTCCATTCATTGTTTGATGAAATCCGACCGGTATTTCGTCCTGACACAAATGTGGACATACTGCTGCATCAGATTTTTGACACGATGCTTTCTTTTGCAGCCCGAGTACTGTCTGATGAGATCAAGGACAGCGAAGATACAACGAAATGGACTTTTGAGCAGGTGTACAGTTTCGTCCGCCCCAATGCAAGAGAAGATTGGGTGGAGGCAGTTGACAGCGAAAAGGAATTAGAATGACACGATGGAGATGAATTATGGTGGAAGTCACGGCTTCCTATCAAATCACTGAAAAAGCCAAAGAACATGCTACCGTTTATATTGCGTTTCCCCGCATTCAAGAACGATGGTCATACCTCCTTGTGAAGAGGCTCTTTGATTTTTTCTTCGCTTTGATAGGACTTATAGTATTAGCAATTCCAATGGCGATTATCGCATTGATCATAGTGTTTGATTCGCCAGGCGGTGCAATTTTCAAGCAGGAGCGGCTTGGAAAGGGCGGAAAACCGTTTGTAATCTACAAATTTCGGACAATGAATCATGATGCGGAGGTGAACGGCCCCGAGTGGGCGGATAAAGAAGATAAGCGCTGTACCCGGTTTGGGGCATTCTTGCGCAAGACGCGGATAGACGAGCTCCCCCAGCTCTGGAATATCTTGGTTGGAGATATGAGCTTTGTCGGGCCGAGACCAGAGCGGCAGTATTTCTATGAGCGGTTTGAAAAGTACATCGTGGGATTTTCAAATCGGCTGGTCGTAACACCTGGATTAACGGGATATGCACAGGTCAATGGTGGCTATGAGCTGGAGCCGGAAGAAAAAATCGTCTATGACATGGAGTACATAGAAAAACGGTCAGTGCTTATGGATATCAAATGCCTTGCAAAAACGGTGTCGTTAATTTTTACACACGAAGGAGCGCGCTGATGGAAACACTACAGAAAACCTCTACCTGTCACGGGCAGGCAGCGATGCAGCATCCATTGGTCTCCGTTGTGATGCCAGCGTATAACGCAGAAAAATACATAGGTGAAGCGATTCGCTCGGTACAATCTCAGACATATACCAATTGGGTTCTGTTGGTTATTGATGATTGCTCCACAGACCATACCGTTGATGTTGTTCAAGCCTTTGTAAACACAGATGATAGAATTCGGCTTTTTCGGAACACACGCAATTTGGGGGCAGCTAAAACCAGAAATCGAGGTTTGGAATTATCCGAAGGCGAATGGGTCGCACTGTTAGACAGTGATGACATATGGCATGGCGACAAGCTTGAAAAACAGCTCGCGGTCGCGTTGAATTCCGGCTCGGAAATCATTTACTGCTCGTACTCGCTAATCAGCAGCGATGGGAAAAAAATATCCGACTATATTGTGCCAGCGCAGACATCCTATGACGATATGCTGAAAGAAAGCGTATTTAGCTGCTCCACCACTCTTTTGGCTAAAAACGTAGTCGATAATAACCGCTTTTCCGCTGACTATTATCACGAAGACCTGGTGTATTGGCTTCAATTGCTCAAAAAGGGCTATTCTGCATCGGCATGTTGCGAGCCATTGGCAGACTATCGGATAGTGGAAGGCTCAAGGTCACATAGCAAGGTCCAATCGGCAAAAAACAGATGGGAGGTCTACCGCAAGGTTGAAAAACTCTCTCTGCTAAAGTCACTCTCCGTATTTCTATCCTATACGGCGCGAGGCCTCAGAAAGTATAAGAGGGTTTGACATGGATGTACTGTTCCTTTGCGGTGTTTTTGCAAAAGAGAATGAAGCCGAAGTGATTGCTCAGGCAAAGAAAAGTGTAGAATTCTCAGCAAACCAAATGCAGTTAAAGCTGATCAGAGGCTTGAAAGAGGTCACTGACACCCAAGTAATCTCTGCCCCTTTTATCGGGCATTATCCGAATCAAAGCCGCAGTCTGCGTTTTTCCGGTTTCACAAACCCTCAGTATATATGCCGGTATGTTTCGTTTAACAACATCTGGGGCTTCCGAAATTTGTCCAGGGCGCGCGCTTTGAAAAAGGCAGTTCGCGCGTTTGCATTGGATGGCAATGAAGAAAAGTTGATCATTGTATACAGCGCACACGATCCGTTTCTAGCGGCAGCAGCCTATGCCCAAAAGCTGAACCCAAAAATCAGGATCTGCTTTATTGTTCCCGATCTTCCGCAATATATGAACCTCGAAGCAAAAAGAGGTTTTCTCTATAACTTCTTTAAAGGGTTCGATATCAAATCAATTAAGGAACATATCAAATGCGTCGATACATCTGTGGTTCTGACAGAAGCTATGGCAAAAGCGTTGCAGTTAACGGATCGACCATATGTTGTTGCCGAGGGAATCGTAGATTCGATTCCCGAAAATCGTAATAGTACCGCTCATGCAGAAACCGTCAATATCGTATATGCCGGCAAGTTGTATTTCAGATTTGGAATCCGCTCTTTGGTAGAAGCGTTTTCCCTGCTGCAAGACAGCAGTTATCGCTTGATTTTATGCGGGAACGGTGACGCAGTGGAATATCTACAGAAATGTGCCATGGAAGATTCGAGAATCATTCTTCCGGGGCAAGTGTCGCCGGAAAAGGTACAGGAATACATTTCATCTGCCGCAGTGCTTGTAAACCCTCGGCCGAACAATGAGGAGTATACGAAATACTCTTTCCCCTCCAAGGACATAGAGTATCTTTCAAGCGGAAAGCCAACGGTTGCCTTCCTTCTGGATGGTATGCCGAAGTGTTATCAAGATTTTTTGTATGTCGTTGACCCAAACCGGGATATCTCTTGCGCCATTTCCGATGCCTTAAAGGCAGCTATATCGGCGCCGAAGAAAGAAATAGAAAAAAGGCATACGAAATTTCTGCAATATGCCGCAAAAAATCTTTTGGCATCTGCCATTGCAGAAAAAATAATCAAAATGAACTGTACCGAGGAGGCTCAACATGCCAAGAACCCGAGTCGTTCAGCAGTATGTAACGACCGCCAGCAACGGCGGATTGAAAACAGAATATAAAGCGCTGAGCAGTCGGGAAACGCTGTCGGACCATTTTGAATTTGTCCCGGTGGTATTGAACAACTGCCACTGCGGAATCAGCCTTTCAGATATCCGCTTTTACCGCAGAGCCATTCGCAAAGTGGATCCGGATATCGTCCACATCCGTGGAGCAGGAATGGAAAGCCTAAATGCTGTTCTCGGCGCAAAGCTTTCCGGCCGCGGGAAGATTCTTGTGACCGTTCATGGTATGTTCAGCGATCTGGTGTACTACTCGCCGATAAAGCGCTGGGTATGTAGGCATGTGGTGGAACCGATGATCTTTGGCTTATCGGATGGAATTTCATGCGTCTATGAGCAGGCATCACAGCGTGATGTGTTTCGACGATACAAGAAGAAAATGCTTCCGTTTGTGTATAACCGAATGCCGAAATATCCCAATTGCAGTGAGGAAGAAAAGCGTGCGCTGCGCATGGAGTTGAACCTTCCGGAGAATGCAAGAATCGGCATCTATGTCGGCAGGGTCACGAAAGAAAAGGGACTGTCTTACTTGGTCGATGCGTTAAAGCAGCTGGATGAGAGTTGGCCGCCGGAGCTTTGCCTGTTGATCGTAGGAAACGGCGATTATCTGCAGGAGATGCAGTCTGAATGTGCCGCCCTACGGCATGCGAAGCGAGTGATTTTCGCCGGGCAGCAGGAACAGATTCAAAAATACCTGAATGCTTCTGATTTCTTTCTTTCTCCCTCTTTGCATGAAAATCTCTCCATTTCTATTTTGGAGGCATGCGCAGCAAAGTTGCCGTGCCTTGTGACGGATGTAGGCGGAAACGGCGAGATCATCGAGAGCGGAAAGAATGGGCTGCTGATTGCAGCGTCTTCGACAGATGCACTTGCTTCAGGCCTCCGCAAGATGAGTGACGATAAATGCCGTGCCGAGATAAAGCAGCGTGCAAGGCAGGTAGATTACAGTAAATTTTCCGATGAACACATAGATCGGCAGCTCCAGCAGGTATATGACCGGCTGTTACAACGGTGTTAGGAGTCCTCAAAAATGATTAGTATTGTTGTACCGGCTTATAATGCCGCAGGTGTGATTGGAAGATGCATAGACACAGTTTTGCGGCAGACCTACCCGGATTTTGAATTGCTGATTATTGATGATGGATCCACAGACGAAACAGCAGAAATTGCGGCAGCAAAAGCTGCTCAAGATGCTCGTATCCATCTAATTCGTCAGGAAAATGCCGGGGTCAGTTCTGCACGGAATACAGGAATAGCAGCCGCTTCAGGGGAACTGCTTTGCTTTATTGATAGTGATGATACGGTATCGGCAAATTATCTGGAAACATTGCACACGCTGTACAGTCCCGGAGTGCTCCCTGTGATTGATGTCGTTCGCAGTGACCGCAACGGTTCTGCGCTAAGTCCTATGCCTGAAACCTTTATGCTGGATGGCGACTGGGTCGATTCCTATTTTTGCGGGCAGCTCAGATATGGAATTGCTTTTTCTGTTTGGAACAAGCTGTTTTCTCTACAGACGCTTCGCAGAGAGCACATCGCATTCCTGCCAGAACTGTCTATCGGTGAAGATATGCTGTTTGTTTTTCAGTATCTGCATCATTGCCGGTCGATTCGCTTTAGTAAGGATGCCAGTTACTATTATACCATTGTACCGGGATCGGCCATGTTATCCTCAAGGGATTACACGCAGCCATATGAACAGACCTTCGGGGTCATGTCTGAAAAGGGGCGCTTTCCCTTGCCAATCACCGACAGGACATTATCCCGATGGGCATTTGACGCGAGTATTATCATTGTTGCCAATCCGTTTATCATCGACAGAAGCTATACGGAATTCAAGAAGTGGTGGCGTGAATTTTGTCAGACGGTGTTATACCGGTCCGCCGTTGCTTCGGAAAAGCCATCCGGTTATAAACGAAAGGTTTTACATTTTGCCTTGCACTCTGAGAACACGCTTGCAATATATGTGCTTTTCAGATTGCTGAGATTCGGAAAGAAGAAGTAGAAACGAGGTGAACCCCATTGACTGAACTGCAAGAAATCGAGTTTGGATTGTTGCAACAGTTCTTATCTATATGTGAACAGTTGAATCTAACCTACTATCTCGTCTGCGGCAGCGCACTCGGCGCAGTGAAGTATGGCGGTTTCATCCCCTGGGATGATGACATTGATGTTGCACTTCCGAGAAAAGACTACGAAATATTCTGCAGGAAAGCTCCCCAAATATTGCCGGAATGGTGCTTCCTGCAGAACTATCATTCCGAACCCCAATACTATCTCCTCGGAAGCAAATTACGCGACAGCAGAACGACCTACATAGAGATGATGGCGGATCGCCTGAAAATCAACCATGGAGTGTTCATTGATATATTCCCGTTGGATGGACAGTGGCGCACCGAACGCGAGCACCAAATGTTCCGAAAAAAGCGAGCAATCTTTGAGGCAGCGCGGCGTGTCAGACTGAATTATAACCGCATATCACCGCAAAACCTCGGTATGGTACGGACCAATTGGTATTGGCTGCTCTTCCGCGTTTTCGGGTATAAGCATGATACTGCTGCGGAAATAGCAGCATTTGACCGCTTTATTTCCTCTTTTTCTACTGACGGCAGTGATATCTGGTGCAATCATGCGAACTCAACTTCTCCGTTGGAATATGCGCCCAAAAAGCAATATGGCGATGGAATCTGGATGAAGTTTGAAGGGATTCCGGTTCGTGTTCCGGCTCAGTATGACGCCTATCTCACCCAGAAATACGGAGACTGGCGAGGCGGAATACCGCCGGATCAGCAGTATGGGCATCATCGCTATGTGATATGTGATTTGCACCGACCATTCACGGAATACACCGATACCGGAGAGAAGGGGGTGAAGAAATCATGATATACCGAGCCATTCGTAAATTGAAAGCGGTTTTATACCACGCAATCGTTGAGCCGGATATCAAACGCTCATTTGCCGAGTGCGGCAAAGATTCGCACATCGATTCGGGCGGTGACTTCTTCCCCCTGTCGAACATTCATGTTGGAAACCATGCCTCTATCGGAGTAAATGCACGCTTCTGGACAACACGGGCGAAAATTTACATAGAGGATTATGCCTTGTTTGGTCCCGGTGTCACGATCATTACAGGAGATCACCGCAAGGACATCATCGGTAAGCACATCATAGAACTGACGGATGCGGATAAAACCGCAGAAGATGATCAGGATGTGGTGATCGGAAGAGGGGCATGGATCGGAGCAGGAGCGATTATTTTAAAAGGTGTGCACATCGGTGCAGATGCGATTGTGGCGGCAGGCAGCGTTGTAACAAAGGATGTTGCGCCATACACCATTGTAGGCGGCGCACCGGCACATTTTATAAAGAATCGTTTCTCCGAAGATCAGCTCGAACGGCATATTCAAACCACCGAAGGCGATGACTCTCCGCTTTTGGTTTCGGCGAAAGGCGGTGATTCTATTGCAAGATAAAATACCACTGTTGATTCTCTTGTCGGTCGGCGCAGCATTTACCGCGGTATGGCTCGCACTGCTGCGGAAACGGCTGAATATGGCATGGTATGTAGCAATCATGATTGCGATTGCACATACGGTCTACGGCGTTTTGACAGTGAAGGCGTTTGCGTTCCTTGAAACCGGCTTTGACAAAGCCAGCCTTGGAAACATGAGCCTGTTCGGTGGCGTGTTCCTGATGCCGCTGGCGTATTGGCTCGGTGCAAAAATTTCAAAGAGACCGCCCAAGGAAGTCTTTGATGTTTTTACCCCCTGCATGGTCTTTACGGTCATGTGCGCCCGAATCAACTGCATTTTGTCAGGCTGCTGCCGCGGGCTTCCGATTCCGGGGACAAACGGGATACGCTTCCCAACGCGTGAGGCGGAGATCGTCTTTTACCTGATCCTGCTCGCCGTCTTGTGTCCGCGAATTTGGAAAGAACGGCTGCAAGGACGCGCTTACCCAGTCTACATGATGTGCTATGGAGCATTTCGGTTTATTATCGAATTCTTCCGCGAGTCGGATATTTCCGGACTGTTCCATCGGGCACATCTGTGGGCACTCATTACATTATTACTCGGCGTAAGCATTTACGCTGAAATGAAAACCTCAAAATCTAAACCGAGAAGGAGAAAACAATCATGATTCAACGAATATCCAAACGGTTCCTATCTCTGCTGCTGGTGGCAGTTATGGTGCTGGCATTAGTGCCTGCCATTACGCTGCCTGCATTTGCAGCAACAAGCGGCACCGTGACAGGTTTGAGTGATTCCAACATTGGCCTGCGCTTTACCGGCACAGCAGATGATGCTTGGAGTGCCAGCGGCACGCAGATCATCGGTAAGGCTCGGTCTACGTCTGGGTCAGGCTGCGGCGGTGGCAGTAACTACCGTTCTACGCTGACCATCACCAACAACAAGACCACAAAGGCGACGCTGTCCTTTGACTATACCGTCGTGGTAAGCGATGGTACGATCCTGGTGAACAACGCTACGACCACCACAGCCGGCAGCTTCAGCAAGGAGCTTGCAGCCGGCGGCACCGTTGAGGTGGAGATCGAATCCGGCAGCACCAGCGCCGACACCAAGATCACCATGACCAACGTGAAGCTGGTGGCCGATGTGAGCGCCACCGTGACATTCCAGCCCGCAGAGAACGGCTCCTATACCGTGGACGGGAAGGCCATCACCGAGGTGTACACCCACACCCAGAGCTCCATGACCGCCTATCAGGTAGCGGCGACCCCGGCGGAGGGCTACCGCTTCAAGGGCTGGTACGATGTGGCCAGCGGAAAGTGCATCAGCACCGATGCCAAGACCGCCCTGAACTTTGACAGTAACCGTACCATCACGGCGCGGTTCGTCAGCAAGGAGCTGGCGCTCTTTGAGACCGGCGGTCAGATATTTGACGACCTGAACGAAGCGGTCACGGAGGCGCAGAAGAATCTGCCCGCTATCATCACACTCGCCGAGAGCGGTAAGATCACGGGGAACTACACCATTCCGAACGGCATCACCCTGCTGATTCCCTTTGACGCGTCCAAGACCTGCTATACCAGTACCCCGACAGCCATCACCTCCTCCACGGCTGCCACGCCCTTCCGGACGCTGACCATGGCGGCGGGCAGCTCCCTTACCCTTGCAAGCGGGGCGGCCATCAGCATCGGCGGCCAGTATTATGCCGCCTCCGGCGGTCAGCAGGGCCGCATCGTCGGGCCTTATGGCTACATCAAAATGGAATCCGGCAGCGCCATCACCGTGCAGTCCGGCGCAAGCCTGTACGCGTGGGGCTTCATCTCCGGCAGCGGCTCTGTCACCGTGGAGTCCGGCGGCTCTGTCTACGAGTGGTACCAGATTCTGGATTTCCGCGGCGGCTCGGCATCTTCTGACATGGGCAACAAGGTGTTCCCCTTTAGCCAGTACGCCGTGCAGAACGTGGAGGTACCCCTGACCCTGCACGCCGGCGCCAGCGAGACGGTGTATACTGCGGTATACGCCATAAGGAAGATCAACCCCACCTCTATTCCCTTTATCGGCGACAAGGGTATGTTCAAGCTGGTTTCCGGCAGCCTGACCAAGGCGTATGACGGCGCCACCGACCGTATCATCTATACCATCGACGGTGTGGCGGAGGTCAACAGTCTGAACCTGAAGCTGGCAGGCATGAGCGTCAGCTCCAGCAGCTATGTCCTGCCGCTGACCAACAACATGACCATCAATTTGACCACCGGCAGCAAGCTGACCATCAACCAGACGGCGTCGCTGCTGCCCGGCGTACAGGCCAGCATCGCTGAGGGTGCCGAGCTGGTGGTGTCCAGCGGCAAGAGCATCTACATCTACGACGTGGATGAGTGGGGCGGCTACTGCGGCGCCGGTGACGCACAATACATGTCGGTAGTCGTTGCCCCCGGACGGACAGGTAAGCGTGCTCCTCTGGCGGATGTACAGGTGGACGTCAACGGTACGCTGACTGCCATCGGCGGCATCTACACCACCGCAGGCGGCGCAGACATCTGCTCCAGCACCGGTACCGGCGTCTACAACCAGCAGGGTACCCCCGGCGCGGAGACCAAGACGTATCAGTATACCCAGAAGGGCAGCGTGACGGCACATGAGATCCCCATCACCGCCGCCAAGCTGCACAACGCTGACGGCTCCTATGTCGAGACGAAGACCGCCAAGGCTGGCGATACCATCAACTATGTCAGCGGCGTCTGGGGCGGCACGCCTTGCGCACATGAGAACACAGAACTTCGTAATGCCAAGGAAGCAACCTGCACCGAGCCCGGCTACACCGGCGACACCTACTGCAAGGATTGCGGCGAGAAAATAGGCACCGGCACGGCTATTCCCGCCAAGGGACATACCGAGGTCATCGACGAAGCTGTTGCAGCTACCTGCACCACACCCGGCAAGACTGAGGGTAAACACTGCTCCGTCTGCAATGAGATTCTTGTTGCACAGGAAGTTATCCCTGCGAAGGGTCACAGCTGGGACAAGGGCGTAATTACGACTTCCCCGACCTGCAGCGATGCCGGTGTCAAGACTTACACTTGTACTGTTTGCAGCGAAACCAAGACTGAAGTGCTTGATGCAACCGGTCATACGCCTGTTGATGTTGCTGAACAGCCTGCCACCTGCACGGAAGCCGGTCATACGGCGGGCGTCAAATGCTCGGTTTGCGGCGCAACGATCTCCGGAATTGAAGAGATTCCGGCTACGGGTCATACCGAGGTGATCGACGAAGCTGTTGCAGCTACCTGCACCACACCCGGCAAGACCGAGGGTAAACACTGCTCCGTCTGCAACGAAGTGCTTGTTGCTCAAGAAGAAATTCCACCGAAGGGTCATACCGAAGTCGTTGATGAAGCTGTTGCAGCTACCTGCACCACACCCGGCAAGACCGAAGGCAAACATTGCTCGGTTTGCAATGAAGTGCTTGTACCGCAGGAAGAGATTCCTGCTAAGGGGCATACGGAAGTAATCGATGAAGCTGTTGCGGCTACCTGCACCACACCCGGCAAGACCGAAGGCAAACATTGCTCGGTTTGCAATGAAGTGCTTGTACCGCAGGAAGAGATTCCTGCTAAGGGGCATACGGAAGTAATCGATGAAGCTGTTGCGGCTACCTGCACAGAAAGCGGCAAGACGGAAGGCAAGCATTGCTCCGTCTGCAATGAGATTCTTGTTGCACAGGAAGTTATCCCTGCCAAGGGGCATGTTGAAGAAATTCGGAATATAAAGGAAGTCACTGACACCGAGGACGGTTACACCGGCGATACCTACTGCTCTGTATGCAACGAATTGCTGAAGAGCGGCGAAGTGATCTACCACAATGGTTGGCGGAAAGATGGAGACAGCTATTCCTTCTACCAAGAGCAGAAGCCCGTCACCGGAATGGTTCGTGTACCGTATCCCGCGGCGGAGCTGCTGCCCGGCTACGGTCCTGATGCGGAGGATGCCGAAGTCAATGTCCCCGGTAAGGATGGCAATCCCGATAATTATGACTATCCGGACCGTGAGAGTGCGCTGTTCGTCTTTGACGAAAATGGTGTGTTCCAGAAGGATCAGTGCGGTGTGTACGACGACAACGGCATCACCCGCTGGATCAACAACGGTATGTTGGTCTGGCACGCGGGTCTGGTGAAGGACGGTGACGATTATCGTTACTTCAAGCGCAACGGTATGGTCACAAGTGTTGAAACCTATGTGGCCAAGACCAACGGTCTGCTGAAGGCAGCCAAGTATACCTTTGATGCCGAAGGTAGGCTGATGAAGCTGGAAGGACTCCATGAAGATCTGAACGGCAACCTCTGCTACTATGTTGACTATGTGAAGAACTATGCCGGTCTGGTCGAAGTGGACGGCAGCTTCTACTATATCGCCAGTGATCTCAAGGCTGTTAAGAATTGCACTTACTATGTTACCAAGACCAACGACCTGAAGCCTGCCGGTTATTATACTTTCGATGCGGACGGCAAGATGGTTATTAAGAGCGGCCTGGTCGAAGAAAATGGCGATCTGTACTACTATGTGGACGGAGCCAAAACAACGGCCGGTCTGATCAAATGGGATGGCAACTATTACTACATCGCCAGTAACCTGAAAGCAGTAAAGGATGCCAAGCATTATGTGTTTGCGGACAAGGCCAACGGCCTAAAAGCTGCCGGTTGGTACTGGTTCAACGCGGATGGCACGATGTTCCTTGAAGGTATCCGCGAAGAAAACGGCACGAAGTATTACTACAAGGATGGAGTGAAGAATTATGCCGGCCTGATCGAGATTTCCGGCGAATATTACTATGTTAAGAGTGACTGCTCTGTGGTTTGTGACCGCAGCTATTATGTCACCAAATCCAACGGTCTGATGCCGAGCGCAACCTATACTTTCGATGCGGACGGCAAAATGGTAATTAAAAACGGCATCTACCGCGAGAAGCTCGGCGATGGAAATGAGTACCTGTTCTACTATGTAAACAATGTGCGTCAGGTCAATACCGGTCTCGTACAGCTTGACGACGGTAGCTACATCTATGTCCGCAGCGGTGCAAACCTTGCGGTCGGAAGCTACTATGTTTCTAAAACTAATGATCTCCTCCCGAAGGGCACCTATACCTTTGGAGAAGACGGTAAGATGGTCGTAAATCCGTAAGAGACAAGTGTGTATACAGGGCGGGAAAATCCCTCCCTGTATACCACTGTATTCACAGCGAAAGGAGTGCATATGCAGTTATCGCGAATTCGTAAATGGAGCGTAATGCTCCTTGTGATTTGTTCTATTGTCAGCTTGTTTGCCGGGTGCGGGAAAAAGGCTCCGGAATCTACTGCAGATCCTGCAGTAAATCAGAGTGAAAGCACACCGCCGGAAGAAGAAATCGAGGATACCACGACACTTTCGGAAATCAATACCGACTTCGGAACGCTATATATTCCCCAAAAATACGAACAGCTTTTGAAGGCCGAGGTAGACAGCGATACAGTCAAGTTCATTACTGAACAAGACGGAAAGACCTACACTCTTTTCGACCTCAGCATCGGCGAAGAAGTTGGACAGCTTGCCGGAACACTGACTGACAAACGCGGTACTTCTCGTGATGTATATATTACGGTTTACGACCTCGGTGACATCAGCGAATTGGCACAGGACAAGCAGGATCAGCTTTATGCCATGCAGGAGGCTGTGAATGTCATTGTCGAAAACTTGAAATAAATATCCAGGAAGGAATTCATATGAAAAAATCATTTTCACTGCGATGGATATCTCTCCTGTTGGCGGTCATGATGGTTTTCAGTATTCTCCCGCTGTCTGTATTTGCGGTAGACACCTCAACCGATGATGCACGGTATACTGACTTCCTATCCTCATTGACCACCCTTGAGGGATATGCCGACGCTTACGCCCGGGAACATTCCGGCGAAGATGCTACGGCGCTTGTCATCAACTACATCCGCTGCGGCGTGGAAAAATACACATCCAGTACATGGACGACCTTCTGCGGTCCGGAAAATACAGCCTTTACCGGTTATGTGTCCGAGCAGGACGCAGCCAACGGAACAAATGCCGCTGCTCTGCGCAGCCTGGAGGTTTTCACGGTACCCAACGGGAATGAGGTTGATTTTGCGCACATGTTCGGCGCAATGGATATGGCGTACCACACCGGCAATCAGAGCACTGCCGACCTTGGCAGCTGGGCCGGCGATATCTGTGACCTGCTTCAGCTTACGACCAATGCGGGAGTGACAGGTACAGTCGAGGAGATGACCGAAGAAATCCGGACAAACAATGATAAGTATTTCCTGTACGACAATCCCGATCCGGAAATTCATTCTTTTGGTATTCTCGATCTGTACGGCGATCTTGACGCCTTTTACATTCTAAAGAAGATTGGCACCGGTGTGACAATCAGCGCGGTCATGAAGAATTACTTTACGACCAGCCTGACCGATGCCGCACGCGCAAAATTCTTCCTGGACAATCGTTTTGGCGGCGTTTCGACGAAGGATGACATTCGCGCTTCCGTCTATGATACCTATTACGGAAACGAGGGCATCCGCACGCTGGAAGGCAGTTACCTTCCGAATGGTGTCAATGCCGATCTGCGCCGTGCCTGCTGCTATGCTTTTGCCGATTACCTCTACGAAACGGCAAAGGGACAGTTGGAAAACAATTATTATAAGGTCTTTTCCAGCACCTCCTCCATACTGGCTCCCGGCATAAAGCAAGAAGTGAAAATGGCTCTGACGAAGGATGATAAGCAGATTGTTTATTATCTCGCGACTGCAGACATTACACGCAGCGATGTCAATATCTATGCCAACTATAACGACAATGACGCCTCCGTCTGGAAGATGGCTCGCGTGAAAGATCAGATGGAAGCCGCAGAAAGAAAACATACGGATCCGAACAACACAGAGCACTATATTCCTAATTATCGTGCGGTTGTCGGAACAAATGCCGATTTCTACAACATGAGTAACGGCTGCCCCGGCGGAGCGCTGGTTATGGAAGGCGTTGAGTATCACGGCATTGGCAGCGAAAACTTCTTCGGCATTCTCAAGGACGGAACGCCCATTATCGGTGGAAGTGCCGAGTGGAATGCGCACAAGGGTGAGCTTCAGGAAGCTGTCGGCGGTGATATTTGGCTTGTCAGGAACGGTAAAATTGTACCTTCCGCACCTGTCAATTATTACAACAACCGTGCTTCCCGTACCTGTGTTGGTATTACTTATGACGGTCAGGTCGTGCTGATGGTGCTTGATGGCCGTCAGGAGCCGTTCTCCGCAGGCGGCAGCGCCATTGAGATCGCACAGATTATGCTGGATGCCGGCTGCGTCTCCGCCATAAATCTGGATGGCGGCGGTTCCTCCACCTTTGCCGCTAGAGGCGAGGGCTCTGAAACGATTTCCGTCGTCAACCGCCCGTCAGACGGGTATGAGCGCTCAGTCAGCTCCTCCCTCCTCGTTGTATCTACGGCAAAGCCCTCCAATGTATTCGACCATGCGGTCGTTTCCGCAGACTATGACTACCTGACGGTCGGAACCGAGCTGACTGTCAATGCGTCCGGTGTAACTTCGACCGGCGGCGCAATTGCGCTGCCTGAGGGCTCAGTACTGAAAGTGTCCGATGAACGCCTCGGAACGCTGTCGGATGAGGTGTTCACAGCGAAGGCGCTCGGTGATGTGCAGATCCAACTCATTGCAGCAGATGGCAGCGTGCTGGGCACAAAAACGCTGCACATTGTTGAACCGACGGAATTGAAATTCACCAAAGACAGCCTGAATGCGGTCTACGGCGAATCGACCGAGCTCCCGCTGGAGGCTATCTATAACGGCAACCCCGTAAAGATCAACCCCAATGATGTGCAGTTCGGCTTCCTGAAGATCACACTGCAATCGATCGGTGAAGTCGAGGGTGGGAGTGTCAATACCACGAAAACGGAATTGGTATTCGATTACCCCGAGGCAGGTACGATTTCCGGCTTTGATTTCACACCCAATGCAAACAGCGAACTGCGTACTCTGACGATCGGTGCAGTTCTGAAAAACAAGCTGGCCGAATTCCAGGCGACAATCAATCAGGAATATGCCCGTGCATATCAGGAAGCCAAAGGCAAGGGCTACAGTGATGAAGAAGCCGCAATTCAGGCGCAGACGGCCGCGATCAATAAAGCATTGGAAACGGCAACAAAGATTACGACTTACCTGTATAAGAGCGACGAAGCAAACTTCGACTTTAATCAGGCAACCGGCGGTAGTGGCCTGCTCGCATGGAACCGCACCGTTTCCAATTCCAACTATAAAGAGGACGAGCAGACCTATTATCAGATCGACTCACAAACCGGGATGGAAGCATCCTATACCTTTGCAGTGGATATGTCCAAGATGCCGATTCCGGAGAAGCTTACAGCTCTTTTGTATATGCTCCCCGGCGGCGATCAGGAGGGACGCACAGCATGGGATTTCCTGCTGCAGCTTGCCGAACGTATCAGCCCGCTGACGACGGTCACAATCACACTGACTGCACCGGAAGGCGTTACGATCGATACCTCCAAGCTCCGTCTGGCAAATGAGTATTTCACCATGACCTCTGCTGAGGTGGAAGACAATAAGCTGACGGTCGTCTGCAACTTCATTCAGCAGGGCGAACCGATCAACCCCGCTACTGCAAACCCGCTTTGCGTACTCAGCGGCTTGAAGCTTATCCCCACAGACAGCGCAGCATGGGACGAAAACGGATTGCTCGACTGCACGGTTAGCGGTGATCTCGGCTATGACATTTATGCACACTTCCATGTTCTGAAATCACTGGCACAGCAGGAAGAATATCAGATCAAATATGGTCTGTATCCCTATGACAACAGCGAGAATATCAACGGAGACTACGGAGCCCATTTCTTTGATACCGTTACGGAGTTCACAGACAGCTTCAAGCTGCAAAAGAATACCAAGGACGGCTGGGCCAAGGAAAACGGAAAGTGGTCCTACTGGCAAGACGGCGCTGCGCTGACTGGCATTCATAAGCTTCCCAGCAATGTGGATGGTGAAACCGGTGAATATTGGTACGATCTCGGCTCGGATGGCATCTCTGTCGGAAAAATAACCGGATTGTTTGCCTACGAGAATGATTTGTACTATGCCGTCAACGGTGAGACCAAGGACGGCTGGCGTGAGATCAAAACATCCGATGGAAGCAGTCAGTATTATTATTTTGATCCAACTACATTAAAGGCGGTTGACGGTGCTCAAACAATACGCACGATGATCACCGAAAATGGCAAGCAATACCCCAAGGACTTAAACTATACCTTTGCGGATCATGTTCTGGTGCGAGGAGACTGGATCACGGTCAGTACCGGTCGTCGCTATTACTGGGCCGGACAACCGATTGCCAGAAAGTGGTGGACAGTAGACGGTGACCGCTATTTCTTTGGCGACCACGGCGATGCCCTCACTGGGTTTAGTGAGGTTCCGAGAGGCAATAGCGGTCAGGGTGCTGATTACTATTTGTTTGATGCAGAGGGCGCATTGATTGTCCAGCCTGGATTGTACCAGCTGAGCAGCGATTTGTCCCACATCGCCAGTGGATTCAGTGCAGGCGATATTGTCTGCTTTGATGAAAGCGGTATGGCTATTTATGCTGGCCTTGTCTATGGTGATGATGGATATCTCTATTACATCAATGCAAACCTGAAAGCAGTCAAGAACGGAAAGTACTGGGTCACCAAAACAAATGGTATTGTCAAAGCCGGTTATCAGCGAGAGTTTGATGCACAGGGTAGAATGATTGCCAAAAACGGTATACTGCCGCTCGATGGCAACGGTGTGCTGGTCTACTATGTAAATGATGATGTCCAGTATGACCTTGGGTTGGTCAGAATGGCAGACGGCCGCATGATCTATGTGAACGCCGATGCTACGCTGAAGGCCAACGGCACCTACTATCTGAGCAAAACCAACGGATTGCTCCCGCAGGGCTACTATCCGTTCGACAGTAACTGCATCCTGCAGCTCGATGGATGGTTCACCTGTGATCAAGGAACAACATATTACCAGAATGGCGTTATGCACGGAGCTGGTTGGGATAACATTGAAGACTCTTTCTACTATTTCAACAGCAACGGATATATCGTCACCGGCATGGTTCGTGTACCGTATCCTGCAGCGGATCTGTTGCCCAGTTACGGCCCTGATGCGGAAGATGCCAAAGTCAATGTCCCCGGTAAGGATGGCAACCCCGACAATTATGACTATCCGGACCGTGAGAGTGCAGTGTTCGTCTTTGACGAAAATGGCGTGTTCCAGAAGAATCAGTGCGGTATGTACAACGATAACGGCATTACCCGCTGGATCAACAACGGTATGCTGGTATGGCACGCGGGTCTGGTGAAGGACGGCGATGATTATCGTTACTTCAAGCGCAACGGTATGGTCACAAGCGTTGAAACCTATGTGGCCAAGACCAACGACCTGCTGCCAGCAGCTAAGTATACCTTTGATGCCGAAGGTAAGCTGATGAAGCTGGAAGGACTCCATGAAGATCTGAACGGCAACCTCTGCTACTATGTCGACTATGTGAAGAACTATGCCGGCTTGGTCGAAGTGGACGGCAGCTACTACTACATCGCCAGCGATCTCAAGGCTGTCAAGAACGGCACCTATTATGTTACCAAAACGAACGGACTAAAAGATGCTGGTTTCTATAGTTTTGATGCTGACGGCAAGATGATCATCAAGAATGGCCTGGTCGAGGAAAATGGCGACCTGTACTACTATGTGGATGGCGCAAAAACAGCGATCGGCCTGATTGAATGGGAAGGCAACTATTACTATATCGCCAGCAACCTAAAGGCAGTAAAGGATGCCAAGCACTATGTTTTTGCAGACAAGGCCAATGGACTGAAACCTGCCGGCTGGTACTGGTTCAACGCTGACGGTACGATGTTCCTTGAGGGAATTCGCGAAGATAACGGCACGAAGTATTACTACAAGGATGGCGTAAAGAACTATGCCGGCTTGGTTAAAATTGATGATGCCTACTACTATGTCAAGAGCGATTGTACCGTGGTTTGCGGGCGCAGTTACTATGTGACAAAGGCCAATGGTCTCATGCCGAATGCTGTCTATACCTTTGGTGCGGACGGCAAAATGGAAATCAAGAACGGCATCTACCGTGAGAAGCTCGGCGATGGAAACGAGTACCTGTTCTACTATGTGAACAATGTGCGTCAGGTCAATACCGGCCTCGTACAGCTTGACGACGGCAGCTACATCTATGTCCGCAGCGGTGCAAACCTTGCGGTCGGCAGCTACTATGTTTCTAAAACCAATGATCTCCTCCCGAAGGGTACCTATACCTTTGGAGAAGATGGCAAAATGATTATCTCGTAACAAATAGGATAAATGAAGCCCGCAGTCCCTGCTGCTGTGGGGACTGCGGGTGGAATTTGTGATGATGAAGAAACCAACAGAATCCGGAAAAATTGTAAAGAACGCGACCTGGCTGATTGCTTGTAAAGTTGTGCAGTCCTTATTGAGCTTCGTAATTGGAACACTTTCTGCCAGGTATCTCGGACCGGGGAATTACGGAATCATTGATTATGCTGCAGCAATTGTCAGCTTTATGGTTCCGGTTGTACAGCTCGGACTTCGCTCGACCCTTGTCCACGAAATTATTTCAGCGCCTGACAGTGAAGGAAAGACGCTCGGAACATCGCTTTTTATGAGTACGGCAACGAGCTTCTTGGGGATTTTCGGAGTGATTGCGTTTACTGCGATTGCAAATCCAAATGACCCGGAAACGATGCTTGTTTGTGCGCTGTACAGCATTTCATTGGTTTTCCAGGCAACCGAAATACTTCAATACTGGTTCCAGGCAAAGCTGCTGTCAAAATACATCGCGATCACTTCACTGGCCGCATATGTGGTCGTTTCAGCCTATCGTTGTTTCCTACTGATTACGCAAAAGAGCGTATACTGGTTTGCATTTTCACAGGCACTGGACTATTTGTTGATCTCTGCTTCTCTGTACGGGATCTACAGAAGAATTTCAAAGCAAAGACTGACAGTATCATTTCCACTTGCGAAACAACTTTTTAAGAGAAGCCGATATTATATTGTATCCGGCATCATGGTTACTTTCTTTTCTCTAACAGATCGGGTCATGATCACATTGATGCTGGGGAAAGAAGCCAACGGCTATTATTCAGCTGCGGTGAGTTGCGCAGCACTAAGTCAATTCGTGTTTGCGGCTATTGTGGATTCTATGCGACCTTCTATTTTAGAAGCCAAGAAGACAAGCTCTCCCAATTACGGTCCACATATAGCCAGACTCTATTCTATTATCATATATTTAGCGGTGCTGCAAAGCATTGTGCTAACCATAGCAGCACCGCTTGTTATTCGGATTATTTACGGAGCCGCATATGCCCCGGCGATACCTACGCTGAGAATCATCACCTGGTACACAGCATTCTCCTATATGGGTTCCGTTCGCAATATATGGATCCTGGCAGAACAGAAGCAGAAGATGCTATGGAAAATCAATTTATCCGGGGCTCTTTTGAATGTGATAGCCAACTATATCCTGATACCGCTTATCGGTATCAACGGAGCAGCAATTGCTTCGGTAGCAGCACAGCTTTTCGTCAATTTTGTGCTGTGTTTTACGATTCCTTCCCTGCGTCCCGTTGGACATCTGATTATTGAGGGGATTGATCCAAGAAACCTAAAAGAACTGTGGGAAGGGCATTTTTCTAACCCCTTCCCCAAGACAAAAAATTGATTGGAGTGTATCAGAAAATGCCTCTGTTTGAAAATAAAGTCCTCCTCATCACGGGCGGCACTGGCTCCTTCGGTCATGCGGTTCTGGACCGCTTTTTGACCACGGATATCCGGGAGATCCGCATTCTCTCCCGCGACGAGAAAAAACAGGATGACATGCGCCACGCCTACCAGCTGGCCTGCCCCGCCTGTGCAGAGAAAATCAAATTCTACATCGGCGATGTACGGGACTACCGTTCCATCTCCCCGGCGTTCCGCGGGGTGGACTATGTGTTCCACGCCGCCGCCCTCAAGCAGGTGCCCTCCTGCGAGTTTTTCCCCATGGAGGCCGTCAAGACCAATGTCATCGGCTCTAACAATGTCATCGACGCCTGCGTAGAAAACCGGGTCAAAAAGGCGATCTTTCTCTCCACCGACAAGGCCGCCTACCCCATCAACGCCATGGGCATGTCCAAAGCATTGATGGAAAAGAACGTCGTCGCCCGGTCGAAACAGATGCTGGCGGACGACCCCGTGCTGTGCCTGACGCGTTACGGAAACGTCATGGCCTCCCGCGGCTCGGTCATTCCCCTGTTCTGCGACCAGATCGATGAGGGCAAGCCGCTCACCGTCACGAATCCCAATATGACTCGCTTCATGATGACGCTCAGCGACGCCGTCGATCTTGTCCTTTACGCCTTCGAGCACGGCGAGCAGGGCGACCTGTTCGTGCAGAAGGCCCCCGCCGCGACCATCGAGACGCTGGCGCAGGCCGTTCTAGAGCTGAAGCACTCCGATCTCGGGGTGCAGACCATCGGCACGCGCCACGGCGAAAAGCTCTTTGAGGTGCTGGTGACTTCGGAGGAAATGCTGCGGGCGGAGGATCTGCCCGGCTTTTTCCGCATCCACGCCGACAGCCGCGACCTGAACTACGACAACTATTTCTCCAAGGGGAACGCGGAGCTGTCCCAGATCGAGCCCTACACCTCCCATAACACCCAGCGGCTGGACCTTGACGGCATGAAGCGTCTGCTGCAGAAGCTGAAGCTCTTTGGAGGAAACTGCTGATGAACATTCTTGTTACCGGCGCGCGCGGCTTTGTGGGGAAGAACCTCGTCGCGGCGCTCCGAAGCATCCGCGACGGTAAGGACCGAACCCACCCGGAGTTGGACATCCGGGAAATCTACGAATATGACACCGACGGCTCGCCGGAGCAGCTTGCCGCGTATGCGACATCTGCGGACTTCGTGTTCCATCTGGCGGGGGTGAACCGCCCGAAAACGGCGGAGGAATACCTCCCCAGCAATACCGGCTCTCTGGAAACACTACTAAGTGCTTTGCAAAACGCCGGCAACCGCTGCCCCGTGATGCTGGCCAGCTCCGCACAGGCCTCCCTCATCGGGCGCTACGCGGGCAGCGAATACGGAAAGGCAAAGCTGGCCTGCGAAGAGCGGCTGCGGGCCTATGCCGCCGAGACCGACGCAGAGGCGCTGATCTACCGCTTTCCAAATGTGTTCGGCAAGTGGTGCCGCCCGAATTACAATTCCGCCGTGGCTACCTTCTGCCACAATATTGCAAACGACCTGCCGATTACGGTCAACGATCCGGCAACGGAATTGGAGCTGGTCTACATTGATGATCTTGTCGCGGAGCTGCTGGCGGCGCTGTCCGGAAAGGCGCACCGCTGCAACTATGACGGGCTGACACCGGTTCCCGGCGGGGATTTCTGCCGCGTGCCGGTGACGCACCGTGTGACGTTGGGCGAGATCGCCCGGCTGCTGCATTCCTTCCGCGAGCAGCCGGGGACGCTCCTGCTTCCGGAAATTCCGGAGGGCAGCTTTGAAAAAAAGCTCTATTCCACCTATCTCTCCTATCTGCCGCCGGAGAAGACGGCCTTCCCGCTCAAGATGAATGTCGATGCCCGCGGCAGCTTCACGGAGCTGCTGAAAACGGAGAGCTGCGGGCAGTTTTCCGTCAATATCACGAAGCCCGGCGTCACCAAGGGACAGCACTGGCACCACAGCAAGTGGGAATTTTTCATCGTTGTAGCCGGACACGGATTGATCCGCGAGCGGCGGTTGGACTCGGACGAGGTTCTGGAGTTCGAGGTCAGCGGCGAGAGGATCGAGGCCGTCCACATGTTGCCGGGCTACACCCACAGCATCACGAATCTGAGTGACACCGACGATCTGGTGACGGTAATGTGGGCCAACGAGTGCTTCGACCCGCAGCATCCGGACACGTTCTTCGAGGAGGCCTGAAATGGAAAAACTCAAGCTGATGACGATTCTCGGCACACGGCCGGAGATCATCCGTCTGTCCGCCACGATCAAGTGCTGCGACCGCTATTTTCAGCAGATTCTCGTCCACACCGGGCAGAACTACGATTACGAGCTGAATCAGGTGTTCTTTGAGGATCTGGGGCTTCGTGCGCCGGACTATTATCTGGACGCCGCCGGGGCAAACCTCGGCGAGACGATCGGCACGATCATTTCCAAGAGCTACGCCCTCATGCAGGAGATCAAGCCGGACGCCGTGCTGGTGCTGGGCGACACGAATTCCTGCCTGTCCGTCATCGCCGCCAAACGGCTGCACATTCCGATCTTCCACATGGAGGCCGGGAACCGCTGCTTTGACGAGTGTCTGCCGGAGGAGACGAACCGCCGCATTGTGGATGTGACCTCCGACGTGAATCTCTGCTACTCCGAGCACGCAAGGCGCTATCTGAACGCCACGGGGGTCCCGAAGGAGCGCACCTTCGTGGTGGGCAGCCCCATGGCGGAGGTGCTGCACCAGAATCTGCCGCAGATCGAGGCAAGCGACATTCACGCCCGGCTGGATCTGGAAAAGGGCAAATATATCCTGCTCTCTGCCCACCGGGAGGAGAATATCGACACGGAGGAGAATTTCCGTTCTCTGTTCACGGCGGTAAACGCCATGGCGGCGCAATATGACCTGCCGGTGCTGTACTCCTGCCACCCCCGGAGCCGCAAGCGGCTGGAGGAAAGCGGCTTTGAGCTGGACAAGCGCGTGATTGCCCACAAGCCGCTGGGCTTTCACGATTACAACTGTCTGCAAATGAACGCCTTCTGCGTCGTGTCCGACAGCGGCACGCTGCCGGAGGAGTCGAGCTTCTACCTGTCGGTGGGCAAGCCGTTTCCGGCAGTGTGCATCCGCACCTCCACCGAGCGCCCGGAGGCACTGGACAAGGGTTGCTTTGTCCTCTCCGGCATCCACACGGAGCAGCTCCTGCAGTCCATCGACCTTGCGGTGCAGATGCAGCAAAACGGCGACTTCGGCACCCCGGTGCCGGATTATACCGCCGAGAATGTGTCCGTGAAGGTCGCGCGGATCATCCAGAGCTATACCGGCATCGTGAATCGTTTTGTGTGGAGGAAGTAATGAACCGATTAAACCCAACATCCTTCTTCGGCAAATCGATTCTGAAAATAAACAATAAAAGTGAGATTGAGAGGAACAGCTGCAAATATGAATGAGAACCAAAAATCACAGAAAGACACAGCACGGGCAGAAGTGTCGCTTTGGAGCATTGTCGGGCTTTTGCTGCGCAAAATCCATTGGCTGATTGCCGCAGGACTGGCATGCGGTATAGGCGTATACCTTGTACTATCGCTCTTGGTCACACCGACCTTTGAATCACGCGTCACATTTTATGTGTACAACAATTCTGGCGGTGCATCGCAGTCCGGGTCAATCGACAAGAGCGACTTACAGGCGGCCGAAAGCCTTGCAACGACTTATTCAAAAATATTGGAGAGCAATTCTGTCTTAAATGCGGTGCTGAGTGATTTGAATAGCACTCTGACAAGAAAAGAGCTCGCGCAAATGGTTGATGTAGCAGTCGTTACGAACACCCAGCTTCTTGAAGTGGTAATCACCTCGACAGATGCAAATTTCGCTTGTAAAGTGGCAGAATCCTTTGCCAGTGTAGCACCGACTGAAATTGTTCGTATTACGAAAGCGGGCGGAGTTGAGGTTGTAGACCATCCGGAGGTTGCAACGGAACAAGCTTCTCCACGGACGGCGTTTGATACCGCAATCGCAGTTGTGGTTGGCGTGATTATTGCTGCTGTGATCATTATCCTGAAAACACTCTCCGACACAACAATTTATCTACCGGAAGATATTGAAAAATTGGTTGGTGTTGCCGTTATCGGACAGATTCCGGAAATTGAAGGCACGGAGAAAAACTATAAATACTGGGAACTCGCGAATGGAGGAACGATTAGCTATGAAACGAAAGACAATACGGCAAAACATGAAGAACAAAAGTGAAATCATTGCAAGCAACCGGAAACGCCTCCTGAACAACGATACCCCATTTGCTATTCGCGAGGCGTATGTCAAATTGAGGACAGGCCTCATGTTTTGCATGACGAAGGATAGGGACAGAGCCTGTAAGACCATTGCTGTCACCAGCGCAAATCCTTCAGAAGGCAAAAGCCTGACCGCAGCCAATATTGCAATCAGCTACGCTATGCTCGGTAAAAAGACCCTTTTGATTGATGCCGATTTGAGAAAGCCGACACAAAGAAGACTTTGGAAATTGGATGTCTCATCCGGCCTTTGTGATTTCATTGCGGGCATATGGAAATTGGAACTGGTAAAGGTAAAGGAGCTTCCGTTATGGGTCATTGGTGCCGGAACCATACCACCGAACCCATCCGAGTTGCTTTCTTCAGATAGAATGAAGAGCTTTGTTGCAGAAATTGCAACGAGGTACGACTATGTCATTATTGACACGCCGCCAATCAATACAGTTGCCGATGCACAGATTCTTTCTGCATTCGTAGATGGTGTGCTGATCGTAGCAAAGTCTGGAACTACGACATCGGATGAGCTACGAGCTGCTGTCGATGCCGTTGAACGGGCAGAGGGAAATTTGTGCGGCGTAGTACTAAACGATTTGAATATGAAGTCTATGCGCTACTCCTATAAGTATAAGTACGGCGGTAAATATGGAGATAAGTATGGATATAAGTATTCCTATGCAGACCCGTATGAAAGAAGATAGTTCTATGATTGACTTATCGTTGGATTATCACGCACATATTTTGCCAGGGTGCGACCACGGCAGCAGCAGTGTAGATATGTCGCTCAAACAGATGGATATGGCAAAGGAAGCGGGCATACAGACGATTTGTGCAACGCCCCATTTTTACCCACATAAAGAGAGCGTGTCGTCATTTATCGAAAGACGAAGACAAACCGCAGACAACTTGTGGACACAAATTCCGGCAGATTCACCGCGTGTTTTGTTAGGAGCTGAGGTGCTGATTTGCGACGGAATGGAACGGTTGAACGGTCTTCGTGAACTCTGCCTCGAAGGAACGAATGAACTCCTGCTGGAGATGCCGTTTTATCGTTGGCCGGCTCCTATTTGGGATACATTGTATCGACTGAATGATCTGCGAGATATACAGATTGTGATCGCTCATGCGGATCGGTACCCGCCGGAGGATATCCATCAATTGATTTCAGAAGGGATTCCGTTACAGCTGAATGCGGAGTGTCTTCGGAAACATTTGCATCGAAAGCGTTACCTTGAGTGGATTCAAAAAGGTTATGTTTCTTATCTTGGCAGCGATATTCATGAGTTCGGGCCGGGCTACCATGACTTTGAAAAATGCAGGAAACTGCTATGCCGTTACCTTTAGAAGCGTAACTTGCATTTGAGCTTTCCTCAGATTGGAATGAAACTATGCAGAATACAGCAATCATCTATAATACCAATAAACTATCTCATGTAAAAGCCTTGCCGGTGCTTGGCGGTTGTCTGCTGCTTTCTGCAGCAGTTTGTGTGGCGCAGGTCCTTGGAAATTCGGCCATTCTGCTGTTATGCCTGCTTGGATATCTGGTGTTTACTGCATGGGCGTGTAACAAAGGGATCGTTTTCCCTGTTTTGCTGTATTTTCTCCCGTGGAGCCCTCTGCTCAAGATGTATAACGGCGGAATCTCATTTTTTACAATTGCACTTCTATTATGCTGCGTGGTTTCCCTTTTGCAGAACAAAATGTCTTTGCGGCTTTACCAGATTATCCTTGCTGCGCTCCTTATGGCGCTGACATTAGTGACCAAGGCCATACAACATAACCCGATTGGAAATGACTATTTGTGTTTTCTCATTATGTTGTTTCTCTTTCCGTGCGTTATGCAAGGGAGTACAGAAAATATATCCTTCTACCGAATCACCATATTCTTTGCGTGTGGAATCGTATCAGCAGCATTGACAGCACAGCAAATTGCAACATTTCCAAATATATCGCAGTTTATCACCGTTGATTCATACCTGACTGTGACACGGTTGTCCGGCTTTTACGGGGATCCAAATTTCTATTCTGCTCATATCTCCGCATGCCTTGCCGGAATCCAGCTGCTGCTATGCTATGAGAAAGGTCGGCGCAGCCAAATTGTACTTGCTATACTGGCTCTGATACTGCTATATTGCGGACTTCTCTCCGCCTCAAAGTCGTTTATTATCGTGACGGCATGCCTATTTCTTTTATGGGTACCGATCCTATTGGAAAAGGGAGCCTCCAGCAGCCGCTTTCGCTTGTTTATGGGACTCCTGTGTGCAGGAATTGTCATTGCTTCTTCATCAGCTTTCCAAGCACTGCTTCAGATTGTTGATGACCGTTTTGCTCAAGCATCCAACATGTCTGAGTTAACAACTGGCAGAACGGATTTGTGGAAAAATTACATTCACGAATTCTTGTATAATCCCATTACATTGCTTTTCGGCGAAGGCTATACAAGCATCAACCTAAACAACAAAGCATCTCACAATACCTTGATCCAGTTGGTCTATCAATTTGGGCTGATAGGAATACCGTTTCTTGTTTCATGGGTCGTGATTTCTTTGCGGAACCTGTTCGCCCAATTTAATGTCGGCCGTGTGCAATGGAAACATGTACTGCTGGTGTGCGTTGGAGTTGCATTGCCCTGGATGGGCATTGATATACTGCAATTTGATGAGTTTTTCCTGCTGCCTATTTATGCAGTGATCGGGATTGCATACTCAACAAACAGCACGGAAAACACATAAATTTGAATAGACGAGGAGGGAGAATATGAAACGAACGACCAAAAGAATTATCACAATAAGCAGTGTGCTCGTGGTAATCCTAGCACTTCTTTGCACAGGCGTTTCCCTTTACATCAACTCAATTTTTGATCGAATCGAAAAAATCCCGGAAGTTAGCAAGGTGGATCCGTCCAATGAGTTTTTTGAAACAGATCCACCAGAAGAAAGCCAGACAACAGCTACGATTGTTGAGCCGGAAGACATTGGTTGGGGTGAAATCGAGCCGTTCTTGGACGATAAGCTGATCAATATTCTCCTTGTTGGGCAAGACCGCTATGTCGGAACAGCTCGGCAGCGTTCAGATACAATGCTTCTCTGCAGCATCAATCCAGAAACGAAGAAGGTATCAATGATTTCGTTTCTCCGCGATTTGTATGTGCAGATTCCGGGCGGCTATTCTGATAATCGACTGAATGCGGCCTATGCTTTTGGCGGTTTCCCGCTGCTGGTGGATGCCTTTTATACCAATTTTGGTGTTACGATCGATGGCTGCTTTGAAGTCGACCTTGCCGGTTTCCGGAGCATTGTTGATATTCTTGATGGTGTTGATGTCACACTGACCGCGCGTGAGGCAGAGGTGGTTGGCGTTGGCTCGGAAGAAAAGCTATATCATTTGAATGGAAAAGAAGCACTTAGCTATGCACAGATACGCAAATTGGACAGCGATTTCGGCAGAACGCAGCGACAGCGGACTGTTATGGAAGCATTATATAAAAAATTTCAATACGCAGATACTGACACCTTGATGAAGTTGTTTCAGGAGGTGTTACCGTACCTGTCGACGAATATGACAAACGGACAGATCATGCGACTGGCAGCGAAATGCATCCCTGCCTTTGGCTCAATTGAGCTACACAGTTACTGCGTTCCGGCAAATGACTCGTTCTATTACGCAAGCATTCGAGAAATGTCCGTACTCGTACCTGATTTGGACAAAATACGTGGGCAACTCGAAAATGAGTATCTGCCGCTTAATTAGGATAGAATTCGATTCATCCGTATGTACATTACGGATGAATCAAGTATATATGGTGAAATTTCACTTTGGTGTTTGGCAAGAGGAAAGGTGCAATGAGAAAGGCTGAAATTACGGTTCATTTATTTCAGGAAACACGTCATATTATGCCCGATCGTCCTGCAAAAAATCTGCATCAATATGAGTTTTGTGTTTGCTGTGGAGGTATTACGTCGTACCAGGTAGACACACCGGTTTGGATGCGGAAATACTACATTGAGGGGTGCGGGCAATTGTGCAGATGTTGCTATTTTGAAATCTCAACAAGTATGAAAGGTGGCTTGGACATTTGCAAGCAAACAGACGCGATCTTTGCGGACAACGATTTGGAAAACTGACCGTTATCCGCAGGGTCGAAGGAACTCAAAGTAACAGGGCGAGAGCAGATTCCTGGCTGTGCCGGTGCGATTGTGGTAATGAATCTGTTGTTCTTGGCTCAAATCTTGTCAGAGGACATACCAAAAGCTGTGGCTGCATCAAATTGAATGATCTGACCGGGCAACATATCGGAAGCCTGACTGTACTTGGCCGATCGGACAAGTACGCGACCAGAGGGAAAAGGCGGGTACGCCTCTGGGAGTGTAAATGCGATTGCGGGGCAATTACATATAAAGCAACAGATACCTTGATGGCGGGAGTGGAAAGTAGCTGTGCGGAGTGCGCCCAAAAACATAATGCAGCCTGCGCAATAAAAAATGCGGGCTTTATTGATGGCACTCAACTCAGCAAGATTCAAAATATGAAGCCTTCTGCCGCTAACACAAGTGGCTGCCGAGGGGTTTCTTTCAACAAGAAGACTTTGCGGTGGGAGGCTCAAATCAAATTCCGCGGGAAACGAACAAGACTCGGAAGTTATAAGAACTTTGACGATGCCGTCCTTGTTCGGAAAAAAGCAGAGCAGGCCATTTTTGGAGAATTTCTGGATTCGCTGGCGCTAGAATCAAAGAAAGACGAGTAAGCACCACTGGGGTTGTGAATCTGACGGAGGGACATATCATGAAAAAGAGAACGAAAAATGTAATAAAAGGAATTCTCATTCCCATAGCTGTTATTCTTTCCCTGCTGATTGCTGTCGGCGGGTTCTATTGGACTAAGCTGGATAAGTTACAGTTCAGTGATGGAAAAGTTGAGTCCGGTGGCACAGTTGATGATTCCGATGATGATGTTTTAGAAGAAGAAAGCCGCATGGCTGATGCCATAAGCGGTTTGAAGGAACAGGAAGTAATTAGCGCATCCGGAGATGTTAATGAAAATAAGGATTATATCAATATTCTCCTGATCGGAACGGACGAACGAACTGAGTATTTCAATGATAATGCTCGTGGCGACAGCTGCATGATACTCACACTCGGCAAAAAGGATGGGTCTGTGAAGCTGGCCAGTCTGGAGCGCGGAATGGGCGTCACAATTCTGGAAGGACAATATGAAGGTGAGTATGACTGGCTAACGCATACTTTTCGTTATGGTGGGGCGGACTTGATGATGCGTGAAGTGCGTGAGTGCTTTAAGGTGGATGTGGATCGGTACATCCGCGTAAATTTTGCTACCTTTGTACAGGGAATTGAATCAGTAGGCGGGGTAGATATTTCCCTGACAGAAGCCGAAGCAGCCTATATCAATAAATTTAATAAGGGCGGTATTACCTGTGTCGCCGGACAAAACCATTTGGATGGAAGAGCTGCACTGGAGTATGCGCGTTGCCGAAAAATAGACAGCGACTGGCAGCGTGTTAAGCGGCAGCGTAATGTCATCCAAGCGGCAGTCAACAGTACAAAGGATCTCAGCATTTCGGAATTGAATGATCTCATGAATCAGGTTTTCCCTCTTGTACAGACTAATTTGAGCAAATTAGAAATTACAGAATTGCTGATGCTGGCACCCAAATGCAGAGGAGCATCCATCCAACAGATAACGATTCCCATAAAGGATAGTTACGGCGGCATGACCGGACTTGGCGGACGCAGCCTCTTCTCAGTGGATTTTGATACGAACGCGCGAGCTTTACGGGAATTTATGTATGGTGAAAACTCGGATTCATAAGCAAGTTAAAAACGACCTCTCCATAGAGGAATTTTTCAAAAGTGCACTGCACACAGGTATAGCGAAATGAATGAAAAAGCTACCATTCGATGGAAGAACATAGCAGGACAACATTTCGGAAAGCTCACGGCATTGGATCCGACCGAAAATCGATACGATGGCTCCGTGGTCTGGCACTGTAAATGCGATTGCGGCAACGACGCCTTTGTCCCACTGAAACTTTTGACACGTGGCTCAGTAAAAAGCTGCGGCTGTTTGTGGAGTCCCCCTCTGAAGGAGTATATTGGCAGGAAGTTCGGACTTTTAACCGTGCTTTCCTATGTCGGAAAGCACAAGGGTAATCATATTTGGCATTGCCGATGTGATTGTGGCAATGAAACGGATGTGCGACAAAGCAATCTGCAAAATGGTAGCGTTAAAAGCTGCGGTTGTCTCAAATGGAAAGATATATCTGGGCAGCGCTTCGGGCGGCTTACCGCTTTGGAACGGGCGGATTGCCCGAAACAAGCTTACCGCTGGAAATGTATATGCGATTGTGGCACTATTATTTATCGCACCGCAAAATCCCTACAAAGAGCATCAGAACGAGGCAAAGAAGCTGCCTGCCCCAAATGCAGCAAACGGATTCGGGGGTATGTGTCCAATACGTACATTCCCAAAATCATAAATAGTCCAGTGCAGAAAAACAATACCAGTGGTTACACCGGCGTGTATTATGATAAACAGGATGGAATGTGGCGGGCTGTAATTAACTTCCAGAAGAAAAGGACTGACCTTGGGAGATTTCAAAGAATTGATGATGCTATTAAAGCACGGAAAGATGCTGAGGATAGACTGTTCAACAGGTTTCTCAAAGAATTAAATGAACAAACACATTGATATGGGGGTGAACAAAGATATGGATTTGTTTGAAACGGTGCGTGATAAGCTTGGGTGTGAGTACATATCCGATATGCGTAGCTGCAGAGCTTTGCTGAATGATGCGAAGAAGGTTGTAGCCAGCTTCGACTTGGAGGCATATACCGCGCGGGAACTTGCAGATATGGCGGAATATCTGTACGGAAAGAAAATGTATGGTGCAGAGAAGGAGGTTATTAAAGCAGACACCATAAGAAAAGCCTATGGAGAAGTTATCCCCATAGGCTTTTCGTGTTATTGAGACTGTTTATTCCGACTGGTATTCAAAGGCGAGCCACTTGACACCGTAGGAATTAAATAAGAAACGATTGCCGGCATCGTTTTCTACATATTGCTGTTTAACATGGTAGTAACCTCTGAGTTCATTTTTGAGGTACTCATCTACGGAAATCGGTTCAACCCAAAGAAGTGTATGCTCAGCGAGAGCTGTTACCGGCAGTGGATTTCCCGATGGATAGACAGCTTCTGCAAAAGGCGCAGCGGCTGTAAATAGTTTGTCGGCCTCTGTAAATGAAAGTGTATTTCCGTCAGCGGTACACAGAGTTTCATTTATTGCATTTACTAACATCCAGCCGTGATCAGAGGACCAAACCGGCTTTTCGTGGAATAGCTTTAGGCATTGTACCGAAATGGGCTGCCCCGGCATTACGGAAACGGTATCGTCTAAACCAAGTAAATAATCTGTTGTTACGCCATATAGTGTCGCCATTTTAATAACGGCTTCAACCGGAGCAGATTTTCGCTCGCTCTCCCAAGCGCTTAGGGTGGGCTGTGAGACACCGAGCTTTGTAGCCATTTCGGTTAATTTGGCTTTGTGCATCAACCGAGCTTCTTTATATCGCTTTGGCATCTCATCGCCCCCTTTTTTATTTTTGAGGAATCCATTTTCCGCCCTTTGCCCCTCCGTCCCGTATAATATAGCCTTTTTTCTTTAGAACGGATATTGCACGTTCAATGGTTGGCCTGGAAACACCGAGCAACTTGGCAATATCTTCAGCAGGAGCCGTGGGACCTTTCTTGATTTCTTCGTAAACACGGCGCTGGGTTTTGTTCAGATCTGCATATTCGTTAACTGTTTCTCCATCATTTTCTCCATCATTTTCTCCATCGTTTTTGCCCGCGTTATCAAGTTTGATTTCCAAAGTGAGGGTGATACGATCCGGATCTACAGTTTCGACCAGTTCAGGTCGCCTAAATCCGCTTTCTTCCCAAATATTATAGACATCACACAGACCAGTACCTGAGCGCTCGCCAACATTGATAAGGGAGAACATATTAAAGATCCGACCGTTGCGGGCATCACTGATACCACCCGCAATGGCTTCATCAACGCTGATACGAAATGTGCCGGGATTTGAGATGGATATCTTACGGAACTCTTTGTCAATCACGATTCCGCGGCGACCATAATAGTCTGCATGGATCAATGCATTGGCAAGGCACTCACGAAGCGCTTTATGCACCGGAGTGTCATCTATGCGCTGCAAATCCGAGTCTAATGCAAACGGGCGTTTCACATCAGCAGTCAGACGATCTATTATTTTGAAGTAGAAATCAAAGATATTGCCACTCCAATTACTATCATTGGAGCAGACACGGTCAGACCAACGGGTATCGTTTGACAAGCGCTCTCTGTAGTCGAGGAAATACTGAGGCAACTCGTTCGTGATAGTAATATAATCACCGAAGAACAACAAACCCGCCAGTGTAGGGTGCACCTTTCCGTCGTGCTGTCCCTTCCTTGCTGCTCCGATTTTCAGAAGAAATTCCTCGTCATCAAGTTTTGACCAAATATGACCTGGCTTCAAATTATTAAACATGATGCGGTAACGGCGGATCGATTCCGGATTCAAATCACTGTTCAGGAGGTTTTCCAACATCAGCGCGTCCTGCGGTGTGTCGGCCTGATCACGCAGCATGGCCTTCACTTCTGCACCAGAGCAGCGATAGTCTCCCTCATGGTTTCTGCGGAAGGTACCCTTGAACATATCCTGACCGACAAATACAGGTTTGTCTCGGCGATCCGCACGCGGAACCTCCATTATGATGAAGTGCATTCCGTTGTATTCCAAACTGTATACATGATGCTCCAGAAGGATATTGGTGCTGATTTTTTGACTGTTGTTCAGTGTGTTCCAGATATCAGAAAGCATCTGCTGCGGATTTACTACGCCACACGGAATAAACTCTTTCGTGACCTTATCTTCTTCGATGCCGAGAATAATCGTACCACCGAAGGTGTTGGCAAATGAAGAGTAGGTTTCCCAAATACTATTCGGGATTCCTCCTTTAGCGGCTTTAACTTCAATGTTCACGCGTTCGTGCGATTGCAATATAGAAACGATGTCAACCATTTATTTCCCCTCCGTATGGCTTACCTTGATGTATTTGCCGCTTCTGATGCGAGCATCTGTTGGCCTTTCTGCATCCTCCGGAATCAACCAGGTATTTGCGACCTTTTGTACACCGGCAATTCTACCTTCACTGCACAGAACACCTATACGGCGGGATGACAGACCCCACTTTTTGCCTGCCTCGGTCGTAGTGATAAACTTCATATTCCCCAATATTCCTTTCGGCCGTTATTATATATATTATATTCGGTATGCGGAATAATATCAAGAGGATTCTCTAAAAAGACTCAAATTTTAATTTTGACACCGCCGTCCGGCCATTAGAGTGCGAGAGCTATCACCTCAACATAATGCTAATTATGGTGAACTGAGCCAGCCGTGCGCAGCTTTTTTCGACGGCGAGTTAAACATAATCAAATGTCAATTTGCCCACAC
>OLNZ01000587.1_pt1 | contig 33861 bp, 37 predicted proteins | sample 1672981 | NCBI WGS metagenome assembly OLNZ01 (sample SAMEA3136743, study PRJEB25190) | human gut metagenome | biome: human gut; feature: human-associated habitat; material: faeces | place: Austria | collected 2013 | reverse complement strand
TATCTTTTAAATTATTTATTTTATCATTTAATGTATGTATAATATCTATCTGAGATGATGTCAAATATTCATTTAATATATGATTAAAATCATCAACTATTCTAAATTCTTGTATATTTATTAATTCATTACTTAATGCAAAACCATATTTATATAATAATCTCATAGCAAAATTATGATAATTAGATACATCAACTTTTTCTATATAATACTTAGAATTATTTACTAATTCTGGTAACATTTCATTTAGTGAGTCTTTTATTTTGGTTGCAGCATTAATACTAAATGACATTGCTAATATTTTTTTATGATCTGGTTTCAAGTTTTTGGTTAATTCCCATGCCAATTTACTTATCATTGCAGTTGTTTTTCCACATCCCGCTGGTGCTGTAACTACAATTTGTTTTTCTTCAGAAAATATAAACTCTAAATGTTCTTTATCATCTTTATGCTTTTCTATAATTTTTTCTTTAATTTCCAATTATGATACCTCTTCCTCTATTTTTTTAATCACTTTACTAAAAGATTCTGGTACATTTGTAACATATTTAGCTAATAGTGATGAATTACGAGCATCTTTATTATTTTTCATATGATTTAATTCACTTTCTCTAATTTCAGCCATAATTTCTGTTTCTAAGTCCTTTGGAATATTATATTCTTTATACATTTCTTCAAAAATACTACCATCAACTTCTATACCTTTTTTCTTATATATTCCAATCATAGAATTAATTTTTCCAATTTCTTTTTTATAATTCATATAATCAATTAAAGAAAATTCATCATATACATCTTCTTCAAAATCCATTTTATCTGTAAAATATACATTCTCCATATCACTATAACTATCATATTTATCTCTATCAATTAGAGCAACAGCTTTTATTCCAAATTCATTATATATCTTCATACAATTTCTTACACTATCTGCCCCATCAAGTTTTATTATTCCAATTCCATAAAGATCTAAATCTACTTCCAATCTACTTGCGAATACTGGCATTGCACCAAATTCAGTATCACCTTCAACCAATATAACGCCTTTACTAAACATAGCTTCTTTAAGATATAAATAATTGTGTAATAAATGTTTATAACTCTTATCTTCTAATTCTATATTGCATCCTGAAATAATCTTAATAGCTGATGAATCTTTATATACTCTTATAAATTGATCATATTCATTTAATAATATATTTGGTGAATGAGTAGCTATAAAGATTTGTCCTATAATTCCATCTATTTCAAATAGCTGTTTCAATAAATTTAAAAATTCTTCATTATTATTCTGAATAATATTATTAATTTCTTTTATTAACGCTCTTTGTCTATAAGGATGTTGATGAATTTCTGGTTCATCAAGAATAAGAAATATTGGAAATAAATTTTTTCCTTCACTATCTGTAACTAATCTTTCTAAAAACTCTTCTGGCTTTTTTGCTTTCTTGACATTATATATACATTCTAATATTTGTAATATTATATTAAATGCATATTGTATACCTTCTCCTAAATTATTGATATTTCTTCCATTTTGATCTCCCAATTCTAACATTCTGCTAATAATTTTATTTGAATCATTATTGATGTAGGCCTTTATATCATCTCCTGATAATAATTTTAAATTATCAATTTGATTATTTAAGCTTTCTAATATAATATCTAATTTATCTTTTTTTAATATGTCTTCTTCTTTAATTTCATTAGTAGCTAAACTATATTCAATTAAAAAATTTAACACTTTACCAGAACCTTGATTTTTTCTAAAATCTACCTCTTTGCTTGGCAATCTTTGTGCATAATAGTATAATACATTTAATTTTCTAATTGTAGACAAACTAATATGATTAAGCACTGGTATATCATGATAATAATCTATTCTACCATCAACACTATCTTGTATTATTTTTAAAGATATTTTATTTTCATCTTCAATATCAAAATTACTTTCAAAAAATCCTAATTCGTAATCCGAGTATTTTAAATCTAATTCAATTTCTATAGGCTTTGTTATATCATAAAAATCTTTTTCTTCAAATTTTCCTACTGAAAAAATAGTATTTATTAATTCCAATATATTTGTCTTTCCTATATTATTTTCTCCTATTAGAAAGTTAACTTGATTTTCAAATTTTATTTTATTTCCACTTAAATTACGATAATTATCTATTTTCTTTATTTCATTTATATACATTTTATATCCCCCTGACGTCTTTAATTATACCAAATTTTTCCTTTATTCTCAATACTTTGCCAAAAGGTTACATTATAATACAAATTTCGACAAATAAATTTTATATTACATTTCATAAAGTTTTTTATTGTCCTACATAAGTCCTTTTATGAATTTTTGTGTAATCTTTGTAACCCCTGAAAAATAAGCAAAAGCTACTGGTAATTACAATAAAAATATTATATAATCATCACAATTGAATACAAGACTTCTTCCACCCTAATTTGAAAGGAGGTGGAAAAAGCAATGGCTGGAAGTATTGAAAAAAGAGGTGAAAATACTTACAGGTTAATCGTTTCAGGTGGTAAAAATCTTGATGGTAGTAGATGTAGAAAAACTAAGACTATTCATGGTACTAGAAAAGATGCTGAAATTGCTCTTGCTGAGTTTATAACAGAAGTAAACCGTGGATTGGTTCCAGAAGGCAAATCAATAACTTTTGAAGATTTTTTCCATATTTGGAAAGAAAAATATGGTTCAAAAGAATTAGCACCCAAAACTTATTCAAGATATCTTGGAATGTTAAGGACTCGTATTCTACCATATTTAGGTTCATTTGTTCTCGAAAAAATTAAACCTACCGATTTAATGAACTTATATGATATGCTAGAAAACGATACTCAAATAAAAAGGATATCCAAAAATAATGGACAAAGAACTTTAAAACCATTATCTCCAAAAACAATTCTAGAACATCACAGATTATTAAGTGCAATGTTTCAAAGAGCAGTATATTGGCAATTACTAGTTGATAATCCTGCAAGAAGAGTTAAACCACCAAAAACTAAAAAGCCTAAAATTGAGTTTTTCGATGATGATGAATGCAAACTTCTTATAAATTCTTTACAAGATTTTACTGGAAATAAATTAAAATACAAAGTAGCTATTTTACTTGATATTTTTTCTGGTGTAAGACGTGGAGAACTTGTAGGACTGGAATGGTCTGATGTAGATTTTAAAAATGAGACAATTGAAGTTAACAAATCTACTCAGTATTTACCTGAAAAAGGAATATTTGATAAAGATCCTAAGACTGAAAGTTCTAATAGAATTGTTCCAATTCCTAATTATATAACTAACGTACTTTTAGAGTATAAGGACTGGTATGATGAACAAAAAGAATTATATGGAGATAAATGGATTGACTCTAACAAATTATTTATACAGGCTAATGGAAAACCTATGCACCCCGATACACTTGGTAAATGGTATAAAACTCATATTGAATCTTTAGGATTACCTGTAGTAAAACTTCACGGAATAAGACATACAAATGCTACTCTTTTAATTTCTCAAAATGTTGATATTGCAACAGTATCTGCAAGACTTGGTCATGCAAGTATTAATACTACTATAAAATACTATGTGCATCCACTACAGAAGAATATGAGAAAAGCAGCGTATGTTTTACAAGACCTATTAATAAATGACAATGATAATTAAAATCTTTTTTCAAAATATCACAAAATTGCTTTTTTGAAGTTATTTAGTGAAGATTTTGGCTTAATATAGCCTATTACAGAATCTTGTGTCCCCAGGCTGTCCCCAAAAGAGCTAAAATCTTGCTTATACATAAATAATAAAAGAGCCACAATCTCTTGCGACTCTAATAAATTTCTTTGGTTGCGGGGGATAGACTCGAACTATCGACCTTCGGGTTATGAGCCCGACGAGCTGCCAACTGCTCCACCCCGCGATGTAATAACATATTTATTATACTACTATGAGTATTCTCTTGTCAAGCATTTATACCTATTTTCTAAAAATTATAAATTGAGAGTAGATTGTAAAAGTAAAATTTACTTTTAATATAAATGGATACAAGTAAGTATTGCACTAACTGTATTTATAATTATTAATTATTTACTTATTTTATATTGTATTATTATGTCTTTTTATGCTATAATTAATATGTAATTTTTTTGAAAGATAGGTGTGTTTTTTTATGGCTGAATTAAGATTTATTGAAGATTTCCCTGTAAAAGGAGTACGATTTATCGATATTTCCCCTAAACTTGCTGATAAAGATGACTTTTCAAAAATCATTGATGAGATGAGTTCAAAAGTACCAGCAAATACGGATTATATTATAGCTCCTGAATCTAGAGGATACATTTTTGGAACTGCAGTTGCAAACAAATTAAATATAGGGTTTGTTCCTATTAGAAAACCTGGCAAGCTTCCAGATAACTTAGTTTTATCTGTAGATTATTATAAAGAATATGGTAAAGATTCTTTATGCTTACCAACAAATACTGCATATAAAAATAAAAATTTCTATTTTATAGATGATGTACTTGCAACAGGCGGAACTTTAGAAGCTTCTAAACAACTAATTGCAAAATGTGAAGGAAATTTTGTAGGTGCAGGCGTATATATTAATATAAAAGCACTAAACAACTTAAATGTAAATTATGTCGAATGTGAATAATATATCCTAGATTAATGTCTAGGATATATTTTAAAATTTTAGTAGTAGTTTCAAGAATATTTCCACTATTTGCTTCGTTTTATTCTAATTATTTTTATTTTTTTACACTTTTTGAAATAAAACATTAATGTTCCAAATACAAATATAAAAATAAACCCCACTAAAACAATATCTGAATATCTTCCTACCATCTTAGCAATCCTGTTCCATGACTCTCCTGCTATTCTCCCTAGTAGTATTAATACCGTATTCCAAATTACACTTCCAATTGTTGTTAATGCTAAAAATGGTATCATTGGCATCTTTGACATACCCGCTGGAATCGATACTAAACTTCTTATAATTGGAATAAAACGTCCAAAGAACACTGCATATTTTCCTTTGCTATTAAACCATTTAAATGACTTATGAATATTTTCTCTCTTTAATCCTAATATTTTTCCGGTTTTTCCTTCTGTAAATCTATCTATTCTCTCTTCATTTAAAACTCTGCCTGCCCAATATAGTATAATTGCTCCTAAAACAGAACCAATTGTAGATGCAATAATAGCACCAAATACTGTTATATTTGATATAGTTGTAGCAAAACCTCCAAATGTTAAAATCACTTCTGACGGTATTGGAGGAAAAATATTTTCAATTGATATTAATGACACTATTCCTAAATAGCCAAATCTATTAATTATACTAATAATTGCACTTTGCATAATACTCTCCTAATTAATCTACTGTTACAAATTGTTTACTTAAATGAGATTTTCCTCCTTACCTTATCCTCCCATAATAATATTATGCTTAATTCGTTATAAATATACTTTAAAACATAAAAAAAAGGGCATAAAACCCTTTTAAATTTTATTATTATCTTACTTATAATTCATAATATAAGTACTATTTGTATTCTCTGGCTTGTGAGTTTCATTAAAAGAGTGAGCCATATAACCAGCAAAAAATCCTAATAAAAACACTACTATAAAAATTATTACTGTTCTTATACTTTCTTGTTTGTTATACATTTCTTTATCATACACTTTCATACTTATCACTTCTCTCTTTTTGGTATATATATATTTTACTTCATTATATGAATTTTTGCAAGTATATTGTTCTTTTTTTATCCAGTTTTACTTATTATATCTTTTTTCATTTTATTCATTATTTTTTTTTCTAGCCTTGATATATAACTTTGTGAAATTCCGCATCATATCTGCCACTTCCTTTTGTGTTTTTTCTACCCCACTCTTAAATCCAAATCTCAATTCCATTATATCTTTTTCCCTTGAATTTAATTTTAATATTGCTGATTTCAATAATACCCTATCTACCTCTTCTTCTATAGCCCTTGATGTAACATCATTATCTGTTCCGAAGTATATCTGATAATAGCAATTCATTTCCGTCTCCATCTTGATTTAGTGGTTCATCAATAGATACCTCACCTTTAGTTTTGCTACTTCGCCTTAAATACATCAAGATTTCATTTTCTATGCAACGAGAAGCATATGTGGCAAGCTTGATATTTTTTCCATTATTAAAAGTATTTATAGCCTTCATAAGTCCAATTGTTCCTATAGATATTAAATCTTCTATCCCTATGCCTGTATTTTCGAACTTTTTAGCTATATATACGACTAATCTTAAATTGTGCTCCACTAAAACTTGTCTTGCCTCAAAATCTTGATTTTCCAATCTTTGTAGCATTTCCTCCTCTTCTTCAGGAGGTAGTGGAGGTGGTAAGGTTTGACTTCCTGCAATATAAAACATTCCATCATCATCAACCTCAACACATCCAAAATGCTTTCTAATCTTACTCTTTAAAATTTCCAAAAAATCCATATCTTCCCATCCTTTCAAAAAAATGCTATAAATACATACCTTAATATCATTATTCATTCTTTACTATTCATTAATACTATCTAGTCCTACAAGCCCCTCATATTTTCCACTTCTACTTAGATTTCCATTATAAATTCCGACAATAATGTTTTTGATTTCATGTACATTATCCTGATATTCAATATATGCTTTATCTATTTTTATCCCTAAAAGCAAGCCATTATCTTTTCCTAAAGATTTAAAAGGAATAACTCTTATTTTTGATGCATATTCTCCTAAATCTATATCACCACCATTTATAATCTTTGAGGCATTGTGCAATATCTCACTCGGAAATAGTCCATCTAAACTGTTTATTTCTGCAACAATTACTGGTATTTTCGTTATTGGATCTTTTAAAAAATTTCCAGTATCTATTATTGCTGTTATAACTTTTTTATTTTCTCTTTCGCATAATTTTACATTGCAATACATATCCTTTTTATTTAATTTACCTTTTATATTTTTAAATGAAATTACAACAATTGCAAAGCCAACAATTCCCCCTGCTAAAATCATCTTTATTGGATATGTCCCTGCTAAAACCCCATTTTGGAACAGTATATCCTGAGGTCGTACAAAGTATAATAATGCAAAAGCTACTCCTCCAAAAGTAAAAGAAGTCAAGTAAAAAATAATTATATGTTTCAGCATTGATTTTGTGTTTTGCGGTTTAAATGATATGTACACTATTACTAAAGATAGCATTATTTTTAAGAATATATTTGAGTACAATTCTATGTGTGAAGTATAGATTATAATTGCATATACTGCACCTATTGAACTAGATATAAGATTTCTTATGATTTTTGTCTTATCTTTTAAAATAATACCTGTTGCAAGTAGTATTATTGAATTCATAAATACATTTTCTAAAAAAATTATATCTACATATAAGGTCATTTTCTTTCCTCTTGGGTATTCTATCACTTTAATTATGCAAAGTCTGTCAGTTTATAGGCACGAAAAAAAGAAATAATCTACTAAAATAGACTATTTCTTTTTTTATTAGTTTAAATTCTATTTACTTATATTTTATTTCCCTTTTTTCTCAAGAAAGATGGTATATCTAAATCATTTTGATTATCTGATTTATTGTCTTGAGAAGTTGGTATTGAATTTATTTTCTTATTCCAAGTATTATTTACTAAATTTTCAACACCTATTGTAGATATATTATCATTTTTTTCAAATCCTGTTGCAATTACTGTAATCTGAATCTCATCTCCTAAATTCTCATCTGTTACAACACCAAAAATGATATTTGCTTCTGGATCCACATTGCGTTGAACAAGTTCTGCTGCTGTATTAGCTTCTTGTAATCCTAAATCTGGTCCACCAGTAATATTTATTATTACTCCTCTTGCACCTTCGATTGAAGTTTCTAATAAAGGACTTTGAATTGCTTGTTTTGCAGCATCTTCTGCTCTGTTTTCTCCACTTGCTCTACCAATTCCCATATGTGCCATACCAGTATTTAGCATCACTGCTTTAACATCTGCAAAGTCCAAGTTTATTAATCCTGGCACTGAAATTAAATCTGATATTCCTTGAACACCTTGTCTTAAAACATCATCTGCCATTTTAAATGCTTCAACAATTGATGTTTTTCTATCAATAATTTGTAATAGCTTATCATTTGGAATTACTACTAATGTATCAACTTTATCTTTTAAATTTGCAATTCCTTTTTCTGCTTGAGTAAGTCTCTTTTTACCTTCAAAAGTAAATGGTTTAGTAACAACACCTATTGTTAAAATCCCTAATTCTTTTGCAGTTGCTGCTACTATTGGGGCTGCTCCTGTTCCAGTTCCTCCTCCCATACCTGCTGTAACAAATACCATGTCTGCACCACGTAAAACCTCTGCTATTTCAGATTTACTTTCTTCTGCAGCTTGACTACCAATATCTGGATTAGCTCCCGCTCCTAATCCTCTCGTTAATTTTTCTCCTATTTGTATTCTTGTACTTGCTTTTGATTTTTGAAGATCCTGTCTATCTGTGTTAACTGCTATAAATTCCACACTTTTGATTCCTGATTCTATCATTCTATTTATAGCGTTATTTCCTGCTCCTCCTACTCCAACAACTTTTATCAATGCTGTTCCATCCATCATATAATTATTTTCTTCGTATTCTGATTCCATCATAATGCAAATTCCTCCCTTTCTTATATATATTAAAAATTAAAAACTAAGTATAAAAGAATTCTTTAATTCTTTCAAGTATTGTTTTCATAAAACTTTCATTTGATTTAATATCAATTTTGCTTGCTATGTTTTTTGCATATGGCCTATTAGAAACATATCTAACTACTGCATAACTTGATCTATATGCTGGCTTCACAATACTTATCATTCTTCCTGTCGCTATTTTAACTGGTATATTTAAAACAATTTTACCTGCAACATCACTTTTGCTTATACTAGTTATTCCTTGCCCTGTTAATATTACATTATTAATATTTGATTTAATTCCCATATTTGTTATTTGTTTATTAATTAATGCAAAAATCTCCTCTATTCTCGCCTCTATAACCTCTATAAGCTCAGAACTTTTTATGGTTTTATTCTTCTGATCACCTTTATATGTAGTAAGAAGTATGTCTGTATCATTATCAATAAATGATTTTAATGCTAGAGAATATTGCTTTTTTAGCCTTTCCGCTTCGTCCTCTGTTATGTAAAAAATTTGTGCAATATCACTAGTTATGTTATCTCCTCCTAAAGGAATTGTATTTGCATATACGAAAGTTCCAGCATTAAATACACCAATATCTGTATTTCCTGCACCAATATCTACTATCATTACATTATCATTTAACTCATTTACATCTAATATAACTGACCTTTGAGCAAGAACATTTGGTATGATGCCATCTATTTCTATTCCTGCTTTCTTAAATATACTTGTTAATTGTCTTACATAATTTTTATCAGCAAGTATAACTTGTCCAGTTAGTGTAACCGTAGAACTTAGAGCACCTACTGGGTCTTCAATAATTCTTCCATTATCTAATGAAAACTGATTTTTAATGATATCAATAATAACCTTATCTTCTGGAAGATCAATATCTCTAAGTTGAAGCATCGCTGAATTTACATCTTTTGATGTTATACCTGCAAATTTATCCTTTGCCTCTTTAACAATGCTGTTTTGAACTATTTGCACATACTTTCCAGGTATAGTTACATAAGCTGAATTTATTTTAATATTTGATTGCATCTCTACTTCTGAAATTGTCTTTTCTATTGCAGAAGCAATTTCGTTTTCATCTGTAATTTTAGATTTTTTCATTCCAAAGCATTTGCACTCTGCTGTTGCTATAATTTCTAATTGATTAAAATTATTAATTTCAGCTATAACACTTGCTACTTTGGAGGTTCCAATATCTATACCTACAATTATATCTCCGACAAGCCAAAATACTTCCTCCATTTTTATAAATTACCGCTATAATAATATTATGTTTTTTGAAAAAAGTCAAGAGTATTTGTAATATTTTTGTAATATTTTTGTAATAATGTTGTAATATATTTTTATATAAATTTCTATGTCGTTACAGTGAGTGAAACTGCATCAATTTATTTTTGTAAAAAAACCATATTTCAAAATATGGTTTTTAAAATTCTATATGTTAAATGCAATTATACCTAAAACAAATCCTATAATATTCCCTATAAATCCTATTCTTCCTTTATATAGTTTATTAGATTCCGGTATTAGCTCTCCTGAAACTATGTATAGCATTGCACCTGCTGCAATTGCCAAACAAGTGCTAATCATCCCCTCTGAAATTTGACCAACCCATGCTCCGAAAAAAGCTCCTATTCCTGTTGTAATTCCTGATAAAAATGTATAATTTAAAGCCTTTGTTTTACTCATTCCTCCATTTTTCATTGGAATAGACATTGATAACCCCTCTGGTATGTCATGTAGAAGTATTGCAATTGCTAATGAATATCCTAGTTTGATTGATGCTCCGAATCCTGACCCTATTGCCAATCCTTCTGGGAAGTTATGCAACGCTAAACCTATCCCTACTATGATGCCTGTATTTAATAATGAATTATTCCCAACCTTTGTATGTCTGTTTTTAATAAAGCTATCACAAAAAAGCATTATTATAACTCCACATAAAGTGCCAATTATAGTATTTACAAGCCTTGACATGCCTATCGCTTCTGGAATCAAATCAAAACATATTATGGCCATCATAAGCCCTGCTGCAAGTTGCAAAATAAAACTCAAAAATCTATTAGAATTTCTCTTCCATGTAACACCTACAATGCCTCCAATTGTTGTTCCAAAAGTACCAAAAAATAAACCTATTAATGTAGTTTTAAGTAAATAATTCATGTTTTCCTCCTAAACTTACATTAATAGGTTACTCATATAAACTTGTACTTATTACAATTTTATTATTTTTCTTCTGCTACTGTATCTGTAGTCTCTTCTGTTACTGTATCAACTGTCTCTTCTACAACTGGATTTTCTGTTTCAACACTTGGAGCTTCTTCAGGAGCTGAAGCAACTTCTTCTTCAGTTAAATCTTCTTTAAGTGTAATTTCACTTGTTACAATTCTTGCTCCTACTTGTTCTTTTGTTTTAGCAGATTTTCCAACTCTGTCTCTTAAATAAAATAATTTTGCTCTTCTTGCTTTACCTACTCTTGTTACCTCTACTTTTTCAACTGCTGGTGAATGTATTAAAAATGTTTTTTCTACACCTACACCTGAAGCTATTCTTCTAACTGTAAATGTTTTGTTTATTCCTCCACCTTGTACTTTTATTATTATTCCTTCGAAAACTTGGATTCTTTCTCTGTTTCCTTCTTTTACTCTTACATGAACTTTTACTGTATTACCAACTTTTAAATCTGGTATTTTATTTTTTATTTGTTCATGTTCTATTGATTTTATGATATCCATTTGATATCCTCCCTTCTTTATTTCTAAATTCTAACCTTTGAATTCTAATCTCTAGAATAAATCTGGTCTTTTTTGTTTTGTTATTTTTATTGATTGTTCTTTTCTCCATTCATCTATTTTTTGATGATTTCCGAGATTTTAATATTTCTGGTACTTCTCTTCCCAAAAATTTTTCTGGTCTTGTATATTGTGGATATTCCAAAAGGTTATTTGTAAATGATTCTTCTTCTATTGAAGCCTTGTTCAGAACCCCATCTATATATCTTGAAACTGCATCTACAAGCACCATTGCAGGAAGTTCTCCTCCTGTTAACACATAATCTCCTATTGATATTTCCTCTGGTGCTATTTCATCAATAACTCTTTGATCTATTCCTTCATAATGTCCACAAATCAAAATTAAATGCTGTTCTTTACTTAATTCTTGAACTTTTTTCTGATTTAAAGTTTTTCCTTGAGGTGTTAAATATATTGTCTTTGAATTTTCTTTATAAACACTTTTGTAACTATCATATACAACATCTGGTCTTATCACCATTCCTGCACCTCCACCATATGGAGTATCGTCTACTTTTTTATGTTTATCCTTTGAAAATTCTCTCATATTTATTAAATTAATATCTATTATTTTGTTCTGACTAGCTCTTCCTATAATGCTTTGCTTTATAGGTTCAAAACCTTCTGGGAACAAAGTTAATATATCAATTCTCATATTAAACCATCCATTAAATGAATTACTATTTTTTTATTTTTAATATCTACGTTTTTTATAACTTCTTTTATTGCTGGAATCAAAATTTCTTTTCCTTCTGAATTTTTCAATGTATATACATCATTACTTCCCGTTTGAAATACATCCACAACATTCCCTAAATATTCATTTTCATCTGTATAAACTTGGCAACCTATGATATCTACAATAAAATATGAGTTTTTCTCAAGTTTTACTGCATTTTCCTTGCTTATTTTTATATAAAAATTCTTATATTTCTCAGCCTCAGTTATATCATCTATTCCTTCAAGCTTTAACAGTACTGACTGTTTATTATATTTAACTTCTTGAATCTTAAATCCTATTAATTCTTTTGCTTTTTGAATGTATATGGTTTTTAATTTCTCAAATCTAGTAATATCATCTGTTAAAGGTTTTACTTTTAAAAAACCCTTTAAACCATTTGTGTTTACAATCTGACCTATTTCTAAATATCCTTCCATATCTTACCCTATAAATTCCACAGAAACTTTTTTCTGTTCTTTAGCAGCTAAAGCCTTCATAACTGTTCTTATTGCGGCAGCTATTTTACCTTCTCTACCAATTACTTTTCCCATATCTGTATCTGCTACTTTTACTTCAAATACAACTGATTTTTCTCCTGCAACTTCTGTAACAGAAACTTGTTCAGGAAATTCTACTAGGCTTTTTATTATTGTTTCTAGTGTTGTTTGCATGATTACCTCCTATTTCTCAATTAGACGTTTCACTGTGTCTGTTGGTTTTGCTCCGTTTTTGATCCATTTTTCGACTTTTTCTTTGTCTAAAATAACTTCAGATGGTTCACACATTGGGTTATATGTTCCAATTTGTTCAATTATTTTTCCATCCCTTGGAGATTTTGAATCAGCAACAACTATATGATAGAATGGTGCTTTTTTCTTTCCTACTCTTTGTAATCTAATTTTTACCATTTTAAATCCTCCCTTTTTTTTTTTTATTTTTTACTTTTCATTGAATGTTAATTGTAATTATTTTCAAATTCTAAGCAATGTTAGTGTCAACCTCATTCATAAATAATTACAATTCAAATTCAATTTATAGTATTTATATAACTTTAAAAAATTAATAACTATTTAAGTTTTTTTAGTGCATTCATGTCAATACCTTTTAGGGCATTCCTCATACCACCCTTATTGTTTTGCATTTTTTTCATTAATTTCTGTGTTGTTTCATATGAGCTTATAAATTTATTTATGTCTTGTACAGTTGTTCCACTTCCTTTTGCAATTCTTTGACGTCTACTTGCATTTAGAAGTCTTGTATTTCTTTTTTCTTTTTGAGTCATTGAGCATATTATTGCTTCAATCTTTACAAATTCCTTATCATCTACTTTTATATCTCCAAACTTATTCATTCCTGGTATCATTTTTAAAATTGATGAAAATGAACCCATTTTCTTTACTTGTCTTAATTGATTTAAATAATCATCTAAATCAAATTCTTGTTTTTTAAGCTTCTTTTCTAATTTTAATGCTTCCTCTTCATCAAAAGCCTCTTCTGCTTTTTCTATTACCGAAAGCATATCTCCCATTCCTAAAATTCTTGATGTCATTCTATCTGGGTGGAATTCTTCTATATCGCTTAATTTTTCTCCAGTTGCTACAAATTTTATTGGTCTTCCTGTAATTTTCTTAACAGAAAGTGCTGCACCACCACGTGTATCGCCATCTAGTTTTGTAAGTATAACCCCGTCTATTCCTAAGTTTTCGTTAAAAGTTTGTGCTACATTTACTGCATCTTGACCTGTCATTGAATCTACCACTAATAGTATTTCATGCGGCTTAACATTTGTTTTTACATTTTTCAATTCTTGCATTAATTCTTCATCTATATGAAGACGTCCTGCCGTATCTAGAATAATAACATCATTTAATTTTGAATAAGCCTGTGATATCGCTTGTTTTGCTATATGCACTACATCTTTTGAATTTTCGTTTGCAAATACTGGAATATTTAATTGTCCTCCGACTACTTGTAATTGTTTAATAGCAGCTGGTCTATATACGTCACAGGCTACAAGTAGTGGTTTTTTGCCTTGTTTCCTTAATAAATTTGCAAGCTTCCCACAAGTTGTGGTTTTACCAGAACCTTGAAGTCCTACAAGCATTATAATTGTAGGTGGGTTTGGAGTAAAATTAATTTTGCTTGTTACTCCTCCCAGAAGTTCTGTCATTTCATCTCTTACAATCTTTACTACTTGTTGTCCTGGAGTTAATGATTTTAATACATCCTGACCTAAGGCTTTCTTTTCTACTTCTGCTATAAATTCTTTTACAATCTTATAGTTAACATCTGCTTCTAGTAAAGCTAATTTTACCTCACGCATTACATCCTTCAAATCATTCTCAGTAATTCTTGCTTTACCACCAAGTTTTCTTGTTATTTCTTGTAATCTTGTAGATAAACCCTCAAAAGCCATATGTATTCCTCCTTATACAACGCAATTTAATTCGTTTTTGATATGTTCTAGTATTTCTGCAATTTGTTCATCTGTAAACCTTGTTTGAATTTTTGTCAGCTCAGATAATATATCTGCTATTTTTTCTTCTTGTAACATTCTTTTCTTCATAATTCCTAGCTTTTCTTCAAATTCGAAAAGTTTATTTTCCCCCTTTTTTATTATATCTCTTACAGCTTGCCTTGTAATTCCTTCGTTCTCTGCTATTTCTGAAAGAGACAAATCTAGGTTGTAATAGTTATCCATAATATCTAATTGTTTTTCAGTTAATAGCTTTCCATAAATTTCGCAAAGCATACTAATTTCAACTTTTCTATCCATAACTACTTCACCTTCTAAAATTTGTAATGCTATTCTACTTTACACTATTTTTACACATTTGTCAAGGGTTTTGCTAAAAATTACATTAAAATTTGCATCTTTATGTTAATTATGATACAATATACTTAGGTTTAGCTTTTAGCTAAATACTATTTATTACCCTTAATTGGGTGAAAGGAAATAATATGTACATCTATAGTGATTCTGTGAATTTTGAATGTCCAGTTTGCACTCTTGAAGGTGCAGCAGATTGTTCTGCTGATTTCGTTGCAAGGCATTGCAACGGGCATTCTGAGTATTTTATCATTTGCCCGAATTGTCACAACGAGATTCGGGTAGAGAAGAAGGACATTCCTTCTAATATTGTGCCATACATTAAGGTACGACTTGATGGTGGCATCATGTCCTACCACGATTAAGGGAAGAGGGTCATCCTTACTGGATGACCCTCTTTTTTTCTAAATACTCATCATATGTAATGTCTTTATCGAATTTTTTCTCTGGTCCTAATTCTATTATTCTATTTGCTACTGTTTCTGTTAGTTGATGGTCATGTGAAGTAAATATCAAGTTGCCTTTGAATTTTTTTAGTCCTTCATTTAATGCTGTTATTGCTTCCATATCTAGGTGATTGGTTGGCTCATCAAAGGCAAGGAAGTTTGCACCAGATAACATTAGTTTTGATAAAACACATCTAACTCTTTCTCCCCCTGATAAAACATCTACATTTTTTAATGCTTCATCTCCTGAAAATAGCATTCTTCCAAGAAACCCTCTAATGTAGGTTTCATCTGGGTCTTTTGAGTATTTTCTTAGCCAATCTACTATGCTTTCACTTTTCTCAAATAAGTAGTTACTATCTTTTGGGAAATAATCATTTGTAATTGTTTGCCCCCATTCTATTTCTCCTTCATCCGGTTCTAATTCCCCAGCAATTATTTGAAACAATATAGTAGTTCTTAATTCATTATCTGATATAACTGCAATTTTATTTCCTGGTCTTACATTAAATGAAATATTATCTAAGATTTTCTCTCCATCTATCGTTTTTGAAATGTTTTTTACTTTTAGAATTTCATTCCCTGGTAATCTATCTACTTTAAAGTCAATATATGGATATTTTCTATTTGATGCCTTAATTTCTTCTAACTCTATTTTTTCTAATGATTTTTTTCTTGAAGTTGCTTGTTTAGATTTTGAAGCATTTGCACTGAATCTTGCAATAAATTCTTGTAATTCCTTTATTTTTTCTTCCTTTTTCTTGTTTTGCTCTTTAGCTTGTTTTAATGCTAATTGACTAGATTCATACCAGAAATCATAGTTTCCTGGATAAATCTTTATTTTGCCAAAATCTACGTCTGCAATATGTGTACATACTTTATTTAAAAAATATCTATCATGCGATACCACTATTACTGTATTTTCAAAATTAATTAAGAATTCTTGTAACCATTCTATGCTTTTTATGTCTAAATCGTTTGTTGGTTCATCTAATAGTAGAATATCTGGGTTTCCAAATAAGCTTTGTGCCAATAATACTTTTACTTTATCTTTTGCCTCTAGTTCTTTCATTAATTTATAATGATTTACTGCAGGTATTCCTAAATTGTTTAAAAGTATTGCACTATTAGACTCTGCATTCCACCCATCTAAATTCCCAAATCTTTCTTCTAGTTTTGCGGCTTTTATACCATCTTCTTCATTAAAATCAGTTTTTGAATATAAAGCCTCTTTTTCTTTCATTATATCGTATAATTCCTTGTTTCCCATTATAACTGTGTCTATTACTGTGTAATCCTCATATTCGAAGTGATTTTGCTTTAATACGGAAATTCTTGCACCTTTATCAATTGTAATTTCACCTTTACTTGGCTCTATTTCACCTGAAAGTACTTTTAGAAATGTTGATTTTCCAGCACCATTTGCACCTATTAGTCCATAACAATTTCCTTTTGTAAATTTAATATTTACATCTTCAAACAGCACTCTTTTCCCAAATCTTACTGTTACACCTATTGAATTTATCATTTTTCTCTCCTATATTTAGTTATCTTTGTTAATTTTAAAATTTAAATCATATCTTTTTTCTTAAGCCAAATGAAGGCAATTAAAGCTACTGCAACTGATATTATCATAAGTATTATGAAACCATGCTGACTCCTTGCAAATGGCAAATCTACATTCATTCCCCAAATACTTGCTATCAATGTAGGTACTGAAATTAGTATTGTAAGTGATGTTAAAAATTTCATTACACCATTTAAGTTGTTTGAAATTATTGAAGAATAGGCATCCATTGTACTTGTAAGGATATCACTATAAGTCTTACTCATTTCAATAGCCTGCCTGTTTTCAATAATTGCATCTTCAAGTATATCTTCATCTTCTTCATACATCTTGATTATTTTACCTCTTAGCGTCTTCTCCATAACTATTTCATTTGACTTTAGTGATGTTGTTATATATATTAAACTGTTTTGTAAATTTAATAATTGAATTAGATCTCTATTTTTCATACTTTGTTGTAATAGAAATACTGTTGCTTCTTGTTCTTTATTAATTTTCTTTAAGTTGTCTAAATAACATGCTGAGTTTAAATATAAAATTTGTAATAAAAATCTTGTTTTTTTATATGTATAAAAGTTTTTTACTTTACCTTTTTCAAAGGCATCAATTATTTTATTTTTCTTTAAAGTTACTGTTATTAAAAAATCATCTCTTACAATTATTACTCCAAGTGGCATTGTTGTATATGTAGTATCATCTTTTATGTCTTCGATAATTGGAACGTCTATAACAAAAAGCATACATTCATCATCAATGTCAATTCTGGGTTGTTCTTCATAATCCAAAGGATATCTTATAAAATCTTCTTCTATTTTAATTTCTGTGCACACTCTCTTTATATCCGACTCAGAAGGGTTTACTAGGTTAATCCATGAGCCTTTCTTGAATTCTTCAATTTCTTCTAACTTATTTGTTGCCATATTTGTATTATAAATCTTTAACATAATTTTCACCCCTCCTTATTTTTTACATTTTGATTAATTCAATACCTATCAATTATAGCACAAAAGCCTTACACTAACAAGGGTTTTTAGGGATTTATATAAATAGTTTTGTATTTGGAAACATTTTATAGATGATCAAGATAGAAGTTTATTTTTCCCATATAATAAAAAAGACTTAAAGTTTCTTACCTTTAAGTCCTTTATTATATTAACTTACATAAGTTTAAGCTAATTCTACTACTGCTCCTGCTTCTTCGAATTTTGCTTTCATTGCTTCAGCATCTTCTTTTGATGCTCCTTCTTTAACTGTTTTTGGTGCTCCATCTACTAAGTCTTTAGCTTCTTTTAATCCTAATCCTGTAACATCTCTAACAACTTTTATAACTGCTATTTTGTTAGCACCTGCTTCTTTTAATACAACATTAAATGATGTTTTTTCTTCAGCTGCTGCTACTCCAGCTGCTCCTGCTACTGGTGCTGCTACTGCTTGAGCTGATACTCCATATTTTTCTTCAATTCCTTTTACTAATTCTGATAATTCGATAACTGTTAAGCTATCTATTTCTTCTAATAATTTTGCAATGTCTGCCATTATTAATCTCTCCTTTTTAATTTAAATTTTTATTTTTTGTGTTGGTCACAACCCTATTTAATTTTGTTCTACTTTTTGTTTAGCTACCTCACTAAGTGCAACTGCAAGTTTTGAAATATTGCCAAGTAATGCACCAGCAAGCTGAGCTAATAAAGTCTCTCTTGATGGTAGTTTTGCTAAAGTTATTAATTCTTCTACTGGAACTACCTTTCCTTCAATAATTCCACCTTTTATTTTGTAGAATTCATTATCTTTAGAATATTTGTAGATTGCTTTTAATGGTTCTAAATAATCTTCATATCCTATGATAACCGCTGTTGTTCCTAGTAGCTGTTCTTCTAACCCTTCTACATTACATACTTCAAGTGCTCTTCTTGTTATATTGTTTTTTATAACTTTGTATTCTGTATCTGTTGTTCTTAAAGATGCTCTTAATTTTGTCACATCTTCAACATTAATTCCTTTATAATCTGTTAAAAGAACTAATTTAGCTTTTTTAAATTTTTCAGCTAATTCTTCAACTTCTTTTTTCTTTTGGTTTAGAATTTTTTCACTTGCCATTTTCTGTTTTCACCTCCAAATTATTTAATATTATTAAAATTAAAAACTCTTGAAAGCCAAATCTCGAGGCAAATCAAGAGTTTTAAATCTCTTACGAACTTACCTCGGTAGGACTTATTTTTTGCCTACTGTCTTTGGCAGTATTTAATTAACCAACATAAATTCCAGGTCCCATTGTTGTTGTAATTGCAATACTCTTAATGTATTGTCCCTTTGCTGCTGCTGGTTTTGCTTTTATTATAGCATCCATAACTGTTTCATAGTTCTCAAATAATTTGTCTGCTCCAAAAGATACTTTTCCAAATCCTAAGTGAATTATGTTAGATTTATCTAATCTATATTCAACTTTACCAGATTTAATCTCATTTATAGCTTTTGTTACATCCATTGTAACTGTTCCAGATTTTGGATTTGGCATTAATCCTTTTGGTCCTAATACTTTACCTAATCTTCCTATAACGCCCATCATATCTGGTGTTGCTACGATTACATCATAGTCAAACCAATTTTCTTTTTCAATTTTTGGAACTAATTCTTCTGCTCCAACAAAGTCTGCTCCAGCTGCTTCAGCTTCTTTAGCTTTATCACCTTTTGCAAATACTAAAACTTTCTGTGTTTTACCTGTTCCATTTGGAAGAACTACTGTTCCTCTAACTTGTTGGTCAGCCTGTTTTGAATCTACACCTAGCTTTACATGTAATTCTATTGTTTCATCAAATTTTCTTTTAGGCATTTTTGTTAATACCTCAATTGCCTCTTTGGCATTGTAATTTTTTGTTTTATCAATAAGCTTTTCGCTTTCTTGATATAACTTACCTCTTTTCATAATATCCTCCTTTTGGTAATAACGGATTTCTCCTCCCAATAATTTATATATATTTACTATATATCATTTTGAAATTATTAAATAAATTAAAATTAGTATATTACTAGGAAAACTATTAAAAATTTTTGAGACTATACATAGGGTATGTCGATAAAATTTTTACGCAGTTTGACAACGTAAGATGCTGATTTTTATTTATTCAATCACTGTAACACCCATAGAACGAGCAGTACCAGCTACCATACTCATTGCAGCTTCTATTGATGCTGCATTTAAGTCTTCCATTTTTTGTTCTGCAATAGCTTTAACTTGTTCTTTTGTAATTGTTGCAACTTTATCTTTGTTTGGTTTTCCAGAACCTTTTTCTAATTTAATTGCTTTTTTAATTAATACAGCAACTGGTGGTACTTTTGTTATAAAAGTAAATGATTTGTCTGAATATACTGTTATAACAACTGGAATTATCATACCTGGTTGATTTGCTGTTTTTTCATTAAATTCCTTTGTGAATTGCATAATGTTTATACCTGTTGAACCTAGAGCTGGACCTACTGGTGGTGCTGGTGTTGCTTTTCCAGCTTCAATTTGTAATTTTACTACATTAGTAATTTCTTTTTGAGCCATTTAAAAAACTTCCTTTCAATTTATAAATTATATTTATACCTTTTCTACTTGAGCAAATTCTAGTTCTACTGGTGTTTCTCTACCAAACATTGAAACAAGTACTTTTACTTTTCCCTTTTCTTTGTTTATTTCTTGAACTGTACCAATAAATCCTGATAATGCTCCATTTAATATTTTAACTGAATCGTTTACATCATAGTCTACTTCAACCACAGATGTTTCAAATCCCATACTTCTTATTTCTTCATTTGTAAGAGGTATTGGGTCTGTGCCTGAACCAACAAATCCTGTAACTCCTCTAGTATTTCTTACTATATACCAAGATTCTTCAGTTACTATCATTTTAATTAATACATATCCTGGAAAAACCTTCTTTAAATTTGCTTTTCTCTTGCCATCTTTGATTTCTATTTGCTCTTCCATGGGAACTACAATATCAAAGAAGTAATCCTCAAGTTCTCTGTTCTTCACAGTTTTTTCTAAGTCTGTTTTTACTTTATTTTCATATCCTGAATATGTATGTACAACATACCATCTTGGTTCTAGATTTTCTTCTACTTGAGACATCTTTATTTAAGCCTCCTTTTTAAAGTAATATAAAACCTTTTACTATTCATTTATATTGTTATCGCTATTTTCTGCAGTATCAATTGTGCTCTCTTCTTCATGATCGTGGTCATGATCGTGGTCATGATCGTGATCGTGGTTATCTTGAACTTGAACTGTATTATAGCCTCTAACATGTGATTTCAAATTGTTTATTCCATATTTGTTAAATAAATCAAATATTACATCTAATACGAATACTATGGCTGCTGTAATTATTACTATAACAACAACCGCAATTGTATTGTTTACAAGTTGCTTTGGCGTTGGCCAAATAACTTTTTTCAATTCTGCTTTGAAATCCTTGAAAAAACTTTTTTTGTTTTTTGTTTCCTTTTTGTTTTTTGTTTCTTTTTCACTAGCCATTTTATTTCCTCCTTAAAATAGCCTATTGCCTATTTTGTTTCTTTATGTGTTGTTCTCTTTTTGCAGAATTTGCAATATTTTTCAACCTCTAATCTTTCTGTATTATTTCTTTTATTTTTGCTTGTCATATAATTTCTTCTTTTACACTCTGTGCATTCTAATGTTATATTTTCTCTTGGTCCTTTTGCAGCCATTTTAGCTCCACCTCCGACTTTATTTTTGGGTTTTAACGATGCGTTTTTTAAGCTATGTCCCGATTTATAGAACATAGCTTATATAATTTACCATATTTTGTTTAAAAAGTCAAGCGTTTCAAGGATTTTTTTTGAAATTTTTGTTACCATTCAGACTTACTACTAAAAAATTCGCCCAACACAGGAGTATATTTAGAATAAATTGAGGACCTAAGAAAAACATCGTAGGCGTATCCATCGTGGGCTCAATTTATAATAAATATAAGATAAGCCACTAATGCACACGATGCTTTGCATCGGTGCAAATTAATGTAGCTTAACCTTGCTTTATACGTAAATTGCAAATGCAATTTACTACAAAGTAAAAGCTCCGACGAGATTGGGCGAGAATTTAGTAAATTAAGGGTGAATAGTAACAGTAATCCAATTTATTTTCCTTTTTCTTATTGTTTTCTTACAATTTAAATGATATAATATTAAAACTAAAAGGAGCGGTTGGTTATTATGAAGTTGGATTGCAAGGATAAATCTATTTTATTTTCACATACAGAAATACCTGATATATTTTTTACTGAGTATTTGTCTTGTGCTAGTGGAGATTTTATTAAAATATACCTGTGTTTGATGTTTTTGTCTAAATATGATAAGGATATTAAAATTGCTGATTTATCTAAAAGGCTAAATATTCCTTTTAACGTTATTCAAGCAGGGCTTACATTTTGGGAAAAAAATGGCGTTATTACAAAAAAGCCTACTGGATATATTTTAAATAATTTGCAAGAACTTGAGCTTCATAAATCATATACCCCAAATTTAACTTTAACACCAGAAGCTATTCAAAACAATGCTAGTAATCAATATAGAGCAAAAGCTATTGAAAGTATTAATAATCAATATTTCCAGGGCATTATGTCTCCATCTTGGTATAGCGATATTGACTTGTGGTTTAAGAAATATGAGTTTGATGAACAAGTTATGGTTTCTTTATTTGACTATTGTTTCAGCAAATCTGCCCTTCACAAAAACTATGTTCAGACAGTTGCAGAAGCATGGTCTAAAAATAATATTAAAACATTTAATGATTTAGAAAACTATTTTCAAAAACATGATAGTATGAATAAAATTAAAAAAGCTATTGCAAAGAAACTTGGTAGGTATACTGCTTTTACAGAATTTGAAGAAGAATATATTGAAAAGTGGATTTTGGAATACGGTTATAATTTGGATGTTATAACTATTGCCTTGAAAAAGACTACTTCCAAAGCAAATCCAACTTTTGATTATTTTGATAAATTGCTAACCGATTGGCATGATAGAAAATTAAAAACAGCAGATGAGATTCAAGCTTTCTTATCAGATTTTAGGAATCAAAATAAGAATATTAAAGAACTTGAAAAAAAGACAAATTATAATAACTATACTCAAAGGAAATATGACAATTTAAATAATTTATATGCCAACAGCAATTAATAAGTGGAGTGATTAATATGGTTTTGAGTGATTTGCTAAAGGAATATGATATAAAGCAAATGCATGCAATTTCTGATTTAAATAATAGAAAAGAAGAATTATATAATAAACTACCTCGTTTAAGAGAAATTGAAAACGAATTAAACACATGTGCAATAAACTCTGCAAAAGCAATTTTAGCTAATAATAATGATACTATTTTAGATGATTTGCAAAAAAAAGTTAATACATTAAATAAAGAACGTATATCAATTTTAAAAAGTGATGGTAAAGATTTAAGCTATTTGTCTCCTATTTATGAATGTGAAAATTGTAAAGATACTGGATATATATTATGTAATGGAAAAACTTTAATGTGTAGTTGTTTAAGGCAGAAATTGTTAAATAGTAAGTATAACAATTCTAATATTGGTAACTTAGAAAATGAAAATTTCAAAAAATTTAATATTAGTCTATATTCAGATGAAATTAATGAGGAAAAATATGGAGAAAAGATTTCTCCAAGAGAAAATATAAAGTTTATTGTGAAAGCCATAAAAAAGTTTATTAAAGATTTTGACAATCCGACTGAAAAAAATCTTCTATTCTCTGGTGGAACAGGTTTGGGAAAAACGTTTTTGTCAAATTGTATTGTCGCAGAACTTTTGCCAGCTCGGTAAAACCGTATTGTATCAAACAGCACCTGTAATGTTGGATACACTAATAAATGAAATGTTTAGCAAAAACTCTGACAACTCATTTTCTCAAAGCCTATTAACCGTAGATTTGCTCGTAATAGATGATTTAGGAACAGAAACGATGAATAGTATGAAATTTACAGAACTGTACAAAATCATAAATACTAGACTTCTTAATCAAAATGGAAAAATAACAAAGACAATCATCTCAACTAATTTAGATTTACAAGGTCTATTTAATACTTATGACGAAAGACTTGTTTCAAGATTTGTTGGCAACTACAATATTTATAGATTTTTTCGGAGATGATATAAGATTTAAAAAATAAGAAAAATGGCTTCGCCATATGTCACTTGCTACGCTCGGACGACTCAATGTAACTTAACCTTGTTGTATACGGAAAAATCTTATATATGGTCACGATAAAAGTCGATTTTTCCTATACAATAGAAAATACCCCAGTCGTTTTGCGATCTGGGGTAATATTTTAATAGTTCTCAGCTTTAATTTCAAAATAAGCCTTTGGATGGCTACATACTGGACAAATTTCTGGTGCTGATTTTCCAATCACTATGTGTCCACAATTTCTACATTTCCAAATTTTATCTCCATCTCTTGAGAATACTAATCCTTCTTCTACATTTTCTAATAATTTTTTATATCTTTCTTCATGCTCTTTTTCTATTTTTCCAACTGCCTCAAATAAGTATGCGATTCTATCAAAGCCTTCTTCTTTAGCTTCTTTTGCCATTCTGTCATACATATCTGTCCATTCAAAATTTTCTCCCTCTGCTGCTGCTTTTAGATTTTCTTTTGTAGTTGGAACCTCTCCATCATGTAATAATTTAAACCATAATTTTGCATGTTCTTTCTCGTTATCAGCAGTTTCTTGAAAGATTGCAGCAATTTGCTCATATCCCTCTTTTTTAGCTTTTGAAGCAAAATAAGTATACTTATTTCTTGCTTGTGATTCTCCTGCAAAAGCCTCCATTAAATTTTTTTCTGTCTTTGAACCTTTTAGTTCCATAAAAATACCCCCTTAATTTTTTAATTTTCTAAACATTTTTTGCATATTCCTTGTACGGTTACGTATTCTGAAAGTTTTTCTATTTTTACTTGTTTTGAAATTTCTTTTGATATCTTTTTCATGTTAAAATCATATTCAAAATCAAATACTGTATTACACTTTACACATATAGCATGATTATGTGGCGTTTTTTTATAATCATATCTATCTGCTCCGTTGCTCATAGAAACCTTTTCTATTATCCCTTTTTCTACCAGAAAATTCAAATTTCTATATACTGTTCCCTTACTTGCAGTAGAGCCTCTTTCTTTGACCTCTTTATACACTTCTTCAGCTGTAGGATGATCATATGACTCAATTAGAAAATCAAGAATTTCCTGTCTTTGTCTAGAATATTTCTCCATATTTTTGCCTTTCTAAAATAGGAATTATTCCTATTTTTGTTATTCATAATATATCATATTAAAATTCAATTGTCAAGCAAAATTTATAAATTTTTTTGTCCTTTTTTGGGACAGTCCCAAAAAAGGACATTTTAAAATTATATTCCTTTTATTTGTACTTTTACTTTTTCTCCGTTTATTTCTAGCTCTTTTTCTATATCATTTTCTATTGGTGTTTTTACAAAATTGTCTGTTAATGTATCTGTTGTAATTTTGTCTAAGTATTGTTCTAGAACTTTTTGCATCAGTTTTCCTTCTGTTTGTAGACTTAAAGTTATGCGTTGTTCAACTTTTAGTCCTGCATCTTTTCTTAGAACTTGAAGTGTTCTTACTAAATCTCTATACATTCCTTCTACAATTAAATTTTCTGTTAAAATTGTATCTAAGGCTATTGTATAATCTCCTTCTTTTATTACAACTATATGTGATTTTGGCTTTATATTTTTTAGGAATACTTCTTTTTCAAAGGTTCCAAAGTCTGGTACTTCTATTTCAGCTACTGTTTCATCATTGAATTTTGTGACTAAATCATGTATTTGGCTATTAGTTAAACCTTCTATTTTCGCTTTGAAATCCTGGATTTTTTCTTTTAATAATCTTCCTGCAACTTTGAAGTTTACCATTAAGTATTCATCATTTAATATTGACTCATCTTTTATTAATTCTATTTTCTTAACATTTAATTCTTCCTTGATGATTTGTTCAAAATCTTTTATTGATTTTTCAATGTTTTTTTCACTTGATACATACATTGTATTTAATGGCTGTCTTACCTTTAATTGTTTTTCGTTTCTAAGCATTAATCCTAGTGCTATTATTTTTCTTATTTCTTCTACTTCTTTTAAGATTTCTTCATCATCATATTCTGCTACTGGTGTTGGGTAATCGCTTAAGTGTATTGATTTTACTTCGTTTGGTTCAAAACTTCTTACCATGTTTTGCCAAATTTCTTCGGTCATAAATGGTATTACTGGTGCGATTGCCTGAGACATTTTTTTAATTGTTGTATATAATAAATAATATACTAAAGTTTTGTCACTATCTTCTCCAATTTTCCAGAATCTTTTTCTGTTTACTCTTACATAGAAATTTGATATATCATCTACGAATATTTCAAATTCTTTTACTAAGTTTTGAACTTGATAGCTATCCATTGATTTTCTCGCTACTTCGATGAATTTGTTCAATCTTGCTAGCAACCATTTATCTGATTTTTCTAGCTTTGATATGTCTAATTTGTAATCTTTTAAATTTGGCATGTCTAATATTGCATAAGTGTTGAAGAATACATATATATTCCAGAAGTTTAGTAGTTTTCTTCTTGATTCGTCTCCTAAATTGAAACCGAATCTTACATCATTATTTACTTGTGCTCCTGCATATAAATATCTTATTGGATCTGCTCCTATTTCTTCAGCTGCTTCGTCAAATTTTATCATGTAACCTGATTTAGAGAATTTTCCTCCATCTTCTTTAACAACTGCACTATATGTTAATACTGATTCATATGGTGCTCTTCCTTCTAGCACTACTGACATAAATAGTAATGAGTAGAACCATAATCTTATTTGTTCCTTCATTTCTGTTACCCATTCTGCTGGGAAATATTGTTTCCAATATTCTTTATCTGTAAAGTATTTTAGTGTTGAGAATGGTACTATACCTGCATCTAGCCAGCAATCTCCAACGTCTTTTATTCTTTGAATGTGTTTTCCACAGTGTGGGCAAACTATTTCAATACTGTCTATCCATGGTCTATGTAAATCTGGTAGCTCATCAACCTTTTTAGGGTCTACTGCAAACTTTTTAAGTTCTTCTCTAGAACCCACTACTGTTACTTCTCCACATTCCTCACAAGGATATATTGGAAGAGGTAATCCGTAAAATCTTTTTCTTGAAATTGCCCAATTACCCATGTTGTTTAGCCAGTCTTCCATTCTTTTTCCTGCAAAATCCGGAGTCCATTTTACTTGTCTTGCTGCTTCTATTAAGTCAGGTCTTATTTTATCACTGTTTATATGCCATTCTTGAACTGCCTTAAATACTACCTCGCTCTTACATCTCCAACATACTGGATAGCTATGTTCATGTTCTTCTACCTTATATAATTTATTCCTTTTTTCTAATTCATCAAATACAAGCTCAGCTACTTCTTTTGTATTATGACCTGTCATAAATCCAAATCCTTCTAATATTATTCCCTCATCATCTATTGGAACTACAACGTCTAATCCTTCTCTTTTCCCTAGTTCATAATCTTCTGCACCACATCCTGGAGCAATGTGTACAACTCCAGTACCATCTTCTGCTGAAACATCTTCCCATGCTACTATCTTATGGTCTATGTCTTTTTGTTTTTCAAATTCTGGGAAACATGTCTCATATTTTAATCCTACTAGTTTTTCACCCTTAAAACTATCTACAACTTCGATTTTGTCATTTCCTATCATAGATAAAGCATTTTTTCCCATTATTAAGTATTTATCATCAGATTTGACCTTAACTTTTACATAATCATTCTCTGGATTTACTGCTAATGCTACGTTTGAAGACAAAGTCCATGGGGTTGTTGTCCATACTACCATTTTACTATCTGTTCCAACAAGAGGTAATTTAAAGTATACTGCTTTATGTACTAATTGTTTATATGAACCTGCCATTTCATGCTCTGATAAAGATGTTCCACATCTAGGACACCATGGCATTGGCCTAAAAGATTTCTCTATCATACCTTTTTCATGGCATTTTTTTAAAAAGTACCAAATAGATGTAATGTTTTCTTCAGTATTTGTATAGTATGAATTGTCCCAGTCCATCCATTGACCTAGTCGTTTTGATTGTGCTGTAATTGTTTTTGAAAAGTGATCAACTCTTTCTAAACATTTTTTAGTAAATTTATCTAATCCGTATTTTTCAATATCTTTTTTGTCTTTAAATCCTAATTCCTTTTCCACTTCAACTTCTATCCATAGTCCTTGTCCATCAAAACCATTTCTATAGTGTGAAGTATATCCATTCATTCCTTTGTAACGTATGTATATATCTTTTAAAGTTCTACCCCATGCGTGGTGAATTCCCATTGGATTATTTGCTGTAATTGGTCCATCTAAAAATCTAAACTTTTTTCCATCTTTGTTTTTCTTTAAAAGTTCTTGAAAACATTCTTCATCCTCCCAAAATTTCATAACGTTATGTTCCATATTAATAAAATTAAAATTTGGTTCAACTTTTTTCATAATATATACACTCGCTTTCTTTAAACTAATACTAATTATCTTACCACATTCTTTACATAATAGCAATAATTTCTCAAGATTTTTTAGAAAAAACTGCACTATTTTAGAAGCTAGGACGAATCCTAGCTTCTATGTTAATTTCAAATACTAAACACTAATCAGTAAATATTGCTGCAAATTCTTCACCGTCCACTTTTTCTTTTTCTAATAATAAGTTTGCAACTGTGTGTAATTTGTCACTGTGCATTGTTAATATTTCTTTTGCTTTATTATATCCATTATCTATTATTTTCTTTACTTCCTCATCTATTTTTGCTGATGTTTCTTCACTATAATTTCTTGTTTGAGTCCAATCTCTTCCAAGGAATACCTCTTCTTGACCTGATCCAAATGTTATTGTTCCTAAAGTATCACTCATACCATATTTAGTTACCATATCTCTTGCTATTTTTGATGCTCTTTCAATATCATTGCTTGCTCCTGTTGATATGTCATCTAACACTATACTTTCAGCAACTCTTCCTCCTAGTAAAGATACTATACTTTCTTCCATTTCTATTTTAGACATAAAGTTTTTGTCTTCATCTGGTCTATACATTGTATATCCACCAGCCATACCACGTGGCACTATTGATATCTGATGTATTGTATCTTGTGTTGGTAAATAATGGCTTACTACCGCATGACCTGCTTCATGAAAAGCTACTAGTTTATTTTCTTTGTCACTTCTTATTCTACTTCTTTTTTCCGGACCCATTGTCACTTTTATCATTGCATCTTCAACTTCTTGCATATTTATTTCTTGTTTATTTCTCCTTGCTGCTAAAAGTGAAGCTTCATTCATTACATTTTCTAAATCTGCTCCTGAGAATCCTGCTGTGTTTTTTGCTATTATTTTTAGGTCAACATCTTCTCCCAGTTTTTTCTTTCTACTATGAACCTCTAGTATTTCTTCTCTTGCTTTTACATCTGGTGAAGAAACCACTATTTGTCTGTCAAATCTTCCTGGTCTTAATAATGCTTTATCTAGTACGTCTGGTCTATTTGTTGCGGCTAAAACTATTACCCCTTCATTTGCTGAAAACCCATCCATTTCAACTAGTAATTGATTTAGGGTTTGTTCTCTTTCATCATGTCCTCCTCCTAAACCTGCTCCTCTTTGACGTCCTACTGCATCAATTTCATCTATAAAAACTATACATGGGGCATTTTTCTTTGCTTCGTTAAATAAATCTCTTACTCTTGATGCACCAACACCAACAAACATTTCTACAAAGTCTGAACCACTTATTATAAAGAATGGTACTCCTGCTTCTCCTGCAACTGCTTTTGCGAGTAATGTTTTACCTGTTCCTGGATGTCCTACAAGTAGAACTCCTTTTGGTATTCTTGCTCCCATATCTGTGAATTTCTTTGGTGACTTTAAGAATTCTACAATTTCTTGTAACTCTTCTTTTTCTTCGTCAACACCTGCAACATCTTTAAATGTTATTTTCCCCTTTTCTGATACTCCTATTACTCTTGCTCTACTCTTGCCGAAGGACATTGTTTTGTTTCCTCCACTTTGAGCAGTACTTGTTAATAAAAACCAGAATACAAAGAATACTATTATTATAGTAAATGGTGATAGTAGTCCTAAAACTTTTATCCAAACTGATTGTGATTTTTCTTCAAATGTAAATTTCTGAGCTGCTATGTCATCACTTATTTCTGTCATAAATGAGTCAATGCTTGGTATGTTTACCTCTTTTTCTATTCTATCATTTTTTATTTTTACATATGCTTTGTTTCCATCAGGCTCTAGTTTTATGCTTTCTACTTTAGAATTATTTATTGCACCTATTAGTTCATCATATGACATTTTTGTTTCAGCATTTTCGAGTATTGCTGATATTAGTATTAAGCTCGCAATTCCTATTATAAGCCACATAAGTATTGTTTTTAAACTATTTTTCATATATTTTCTTACCTTTCTTTTCTCTTGTTTGTCTATTAATATATCATACACTTGTGTTAATTTCAATACTAATTTTCAAGTTTTAAAAAATAAATTTTTCCTTTTTTTATATACACTTTTATGCTTTTTATTGGCATAATATATTTATTTCCTATATTGTTGTTACATAATTTTATAATATCATCTATATTTACTTTTTCTATTCCACTAGTTGTATGTACTACTTCATTTATAGTATATAATATTATCCTTCTTTTTATTACTAATTCTAAATCGTTAAATTTCTTTAAGTCTAATATTATATTTTCATTTTCTTTTGTTGCCATTTGGCAGTATTCCTTTTTTACAATTTTTTGTATATATTCATTTTCTTCTGTTGCTACAGCTGATAGTCTGTTTATCGTTTTTATGATGTTAGGATTAAATTCTTTTTTTATATATGGAATTATTATGTTTCTTACTTTGTTTCTACTATATATGTTTTCATCATTTGATTCATCATATCTAGGATTTAAGCCGTTTTCTTTACAGTATTTTTCTATATCTGTTCTGTTTATATCAATTAGTGGTCTAATATATTTTTGTTCTCGCATCACTTCTATGCCTTTTAGTCCGGAAATTCCGCTTCCTCTTAATATATTTAAAATCACAGTTTCAGCTCTGTCATTTGAATTATGTGCTGTTGCTATTTTGTTTGAATCTGTTTCTGTTAGTATTTCATTAAAGAACTCATATCTAATCTGTCTTCCAATCTCTTCTGTTCCTTTTTTTTGTTGTTTTGCTAAATATGTAACATTTTCTTTTTTGACAAAACATTTTATGTCTAATTTTTTGCAAAAGTTTTGAACATATTGTGTTTCACTATCTGCAGCTTCTCTTATCATATGATTTATATGTGCAACAAATATTTCTATTCCCAATTCTTGCTTTAAAGTATAAAGCACATGTAGTAGGCATATTGAGTCTGGTCCACCTGATACGCCTACTACTACTTTATCTCCTTTGTTTATTAAATTATATGTTTTAATAGTTTTTAAAACCTCGTCCTTTAACATTTATTCTCCTATTCTCTATATTTATCTAGGTTTGCAAATTTTGTATAGCTTCCCATCCATAACAATTCTATTGTTCCTGTTGCTCCTGCTCTATGCTTTGCCAAGATTATTTCTGCAATATTCTTTTTTTCTGAATCTTGATTATAATAATCATCTCTATAAATAAACATTACTAAATCTGCATCCTGCTCTATTGCTCCAGATTCACGCAAATCTGAAAGCATTGGTTTGTGGTCTTGTCTTTTTTCTGATTCTCTTGATAATTGTGATAGTGCTATTACTGGTACATCTAATTCTTTTGCTATTATTTTCAAAGATCTACTTATTTCTGAAATTTCTTGCTCACGGCTTGAGTTTTTCTTTCCACTACCTTGAATTAATTGTAAATAGTCAATTACAACTAGTCCTATATTTTTTTCTAGTTTTAGCTTTCTACATTTTGCTCTTATTTCTGATATTGATATTCCAGGAGTATCATCTATATATATAGGTGCTTCTGATAGTGGTCCTAAAGCTGTTGCAAGTTTTATCCAATCTTCTTCATCTATTTTCCCAGTCCTTACTTTGTTACTATCTACCATTGCCTCACTACATAACATTCTGTTCACTAATTGTGTTTTAGACATTTCTAAATTAAAAATAGCTACTGGGACTTTCTCATTAATTGCTGCATTTGTAGCTATATTTAATGCGAAGGCTGATTTTCCCATTGCTGGTCTTGCAGCAATTAAAATCAGATCAGAATTATGTAGTCCTGCCGTCCTATTGTCTAAATCAGTAAATCCTGTTGCTATTCCGGTTACAGGTTGCTTTTGGTTATACAATTTTTCTAGTTCTGCAAAGGTTTCTACTAATACATCTTTAATTGGAGTATAGCCTTTTTGATTTTTATTTTGCATAATGTCAAAAATTTTCTTTTCTGCTTGATCTATTACATTATCAACCTCTTCATTTTGTGCATATCCTAAACCTTCAATTTCTGTTGCTGTTTTGATAAGCTTTCTTAATATGGATTTTTCTTCTACTATTTTTATGTATTTATCACTATTTGCAACTAATGGTGCTCTATCAGGTAAGGTTGCTAAATATTCTATACCTCCTACCGCTTCAAATTTTTGCATTGAGGTCAGTTCATCTTTTACTGTAATAATATCTATTGGTTCTCCTTTTGTATATAAATTTAGCATTGCTTCGTATATATATTTATGGTCATCTCTGTAAAAATCTTCTGGTTTCAAAACCTCTATTGCATCTGATGTTGCATCTTGATCTATTAACATGCCCCCTAAAATTGCTTGCTCCGCCTCTATATCATGTGGTGGAATTTTTCCTACTTCCATCCTTTTCACTCCTTGTTATTTATACTTTTTGCTCTGCTGTTACGTTTATTGTTAAATCAGCATTCACTCCGTCTCCAAATTTTATTTCTGCTGTATATCTTCCTAGGTTCTTTATAGTTTCTTTTATGGTTATTTTTTTCTTATCTATTTCAAATCCATGTTCTTGTTTTAATGCTTCAGAAATTTCCTTTGAGGTTATTCCTCCAAAGATTTTGCTATTTTCTCCTGCTTTTGCTTTTATTGTTAATTCTATTTTCTCTAACTTTTTAGCAATTTCTTTATTTGCTTCTATCTCTGCTTTTTTCTTATTTGCTTCTGATGTTTTTTTAGCTTGTAATTTTGCTAGGTTATCTTTTGTAGCTTCTATAGCTAGTTTCTTTGGAAACAAGTAATTTCTTGCATATCCGTCATTTGCTTCTATTATTTGTTCCCTTTTTCCAACATTTTTTATGTCTTGTAATAAAATAACTTTCATAATTTGCTCACTTCCTTTTATTTTTTACATATTATAGGATATCATAAAATGCTTGATTTTACAAGAATTTTATAGAATAATTTTAGCCACTTGTTATTTTTTTATGCTTTTATTTTGAATTGTTTTTTTAAAACAAAAAACAACCCAGATACTTTATGCATCTAGGTTGTTTTTTAATCTAATGTTGTACTTGTTCTTCCTGTGCCTACTACATCTTCTTGTAATGAGCGCCATGTGTTACATCCTACAATTCCATCTGCTGCAAGTCCTCTTGAACGTTGATAGTTTCTTACTGCTTCTTCTGTTCTTGCTCCAAAGATTCCGTCTAATCCTCCTGTTCTAAATCCTAGTGTGTTTAAGTCATCTTGTGCTA
>OLNZ01000573.1_pt1 | contig 34576 bp, 29 predicted proteins | sample 1672981 | NCBI WGS metagenome assembly OLNZ01 (sample SAMEA3136743, study PRJEB25190) | human gut metagenome | biome: human gut; feature: human-associated habitat; material: faeces | place: Austria | collected 2013 | reverse complement strand
GGCCAGCGCACCTGCGCCAGACCCGCGCGCACGGCCGCGTCCGGGATGCGCCAGCCGCGCGCGCGCAACGCCGTCACCGTCTCGAGCGCGACGGCCGCGTTGCGCAGCTGGTGCGCCCCCAGCAGCGGCAGCGTATATTCCGCGCCGCGGTAGGTGAAGGTCTGCCCGTCCACGCCGTCGGTCAGCGGCACGATGGCGGCTGCGTCCGCCTCCGTGAGCGGGATGCCCCGCTGCGCGCAAATCTCGTGCAGGACGGCGCGCACCTCCGGCGTCTGCGGATAGCTGACGGCGCGCGTGCCGGGCTTGAGGATGCCCGCCTTCTCGCGCGCGATCTGCTCGAGCGTATCGCCGAGGATCTCCGTGTGGTCGAGGCCGATGTTCGTGATGACGGCGCACGCCGGCGCGGCAATGACGTTCGTCGCGTCGAGCCGGCCGCCGAGGCCGACCTCCAGCACCACGACGTCGCACCCCCGCCGCCGGAACCACAGCATGGCCGCCGCCGTCACGAGCTCAAACTCCGTCGGCGGGTCGTCCATGGCGGCGATGCACGGCTGCAGCGCCTCGCACACGGCGGCAAACTCCGCGTCCGGCACGGGCACGCCGTTGACCTGCATGCGCTCGGCGAAGCGCTCGAGATACGGCGATGTGAATAGCCCCGTCGTGTAGCCTGCCGCGCGCAGGATGGATGCGAGCATCGCCGCCGTGCTGCCCTTGCCGTTCGTGCCCGCGATGTGCACGAACTGCAGCCCGTCCTGCGGGTCGCCCAAGCGGTGCAGCAGCTCGCGCACGCGCGCGAGCCCCGGGCGGGAGCCGCGCCACGCGACGCCATGGATCAGCTCCATGGCCTGCTCAATTGTCATATCACCGCACCTCCCGCGCAAAAAATCAGATGCTGCGATTATACCACGTTCCGCGCAGCGCGGCAACCGGGCACTTGCGTTTTTGCGCCGCATGGGGTAAACTGTTACCTTAGTGATTTCCTGACGAACGGAGGCGACATATGGAAAATCTGATGATCTCGGCAAACGCCGTGCTGCCCATGTGCCTGGTCATGGCGCTCGGCTACGGCACGCGCCGCCTCGGCTGGCTCCGCCGTGAGGAGATCTCCACCATCAACAAGATCGCTTTCCGTATTTTTCTGCCATGTTTGCTTTATTATAATATATATTGCTCCGATCTGTCCGGCTCGTTTGACCCGCTGCTGATGACCTATGCCGTGGGCGGCGTGCTGCTGACGTTCGGCCTCGCGCTCGGCTACGCGCTGCTGACCGAAAAGCTGCCGGAGCGCCGCGGCGTGCTGATCCAGGGCATGTTCCGCAGCAACTACGTCATCATGGGCATCCCCGTGGCGACGGCGCTGCTCGGCGCCGATCAGCTCGGCACCGTCTCGATCCTGATCGCGGTCATTGTGCCGCTGTTCAATATGCTGGCCGTCGTCGTGCTGGAGGTGTTCCGCGGACAGAAGCCGAAGCCGCTGCACATCCTCGGCCAGATCGCAAAAAATCCGCTCGTCATCGGCTCCGTGCTCGGCATCCTGACGCTGGTCGCCGGCATCCGCCTGCCGCACATCCTCGAGCAGACCATCCAAAGCGTCAGCGCCATCGCATCGCCGCTGCAGCTGTTTCTGCTCGGCGCGTTCTTCCAGTTCTCCGGCCTGAAGACCTACCGCCGCGAGCTTGTGACCGTGTCGATCGCCAAGCTGATCGTCTCGCCGGGCCTGTTTCTGGGGCTGGGCGCGCTGCTCGGGTTCCGGGGCGTGGCATTCGTGTCGCTCATCGGCATTTTCGCCTCGCCGACCGCCGTCAATTCCTTCACCATGGCGCAGCAGATGGGCGGCGACGCCGAGCTCGCCGGCGACATTGTGGTCACAACATCGGCCGCGAGTATCCTGACCATGTTTTTGTGGATCTTCCTGTTCAAATCCCTGGGCATGTTCTAGGCGCCGGGGGCTTCCCAAACCGGACAAACCGGCGTATAATACCGTATTCGGATAACGAAAGCATAGAGAGGGCAAAACCATGAATTTTCGAATGATCGGGCAGGTCGTCGGCCGCGTGCTGTGCATCGAGGCCGCGCTGATGCTCCTGCCGATGATCGCAGCTGTGATCTATGACGAATCTCCGGTCCCGTTTCTGATCACGATCGGCATCACCGGCGGCATCGGGCTGGTCATGTGGCGCGTGCGCGCCAAGTCCGGCGGCATCACCGCGCGCGACGGTTTTCTCATCGTCGGCCTGTCGTGGATCGCCATGTCGCTGCTCGGCGCGATCCCGTTTGTGCTCACGGGCGATATCCCGAACTACGTCGACGCCCTGTTTGAGACGATCTCGGGTCTGACCACGACCGGCGCCAGCGTCGTCACATCGCCGGAGAGCATGACGCGCGGCGGCATGTTCTGGCGGCTGTTTACGCACTGGATCGGCGGCATGGGCATCCTCGTGTTCGTGCTGGCCGTGCTGCCCATGAGCGGCAACCGGTCGATGCACATCATGCGCGCCGAGGTGCCCGGCCCGACGGTCGGCAAGCTCGTGCCGCGCATCCGCAAGACTGCCTCCATCCTCTACCTGCTGTATATCGCGCTCACGCTCGTGGAGACGGTTCTGCTCATCGCCGGCGGCATGAGTTTTTACGATGCACTGCTGCATTCGTTCGCCACGGCCGGCACCGGCGGCCTGTCCACGCGCGCGCTGAGCATCGGCTACTACAACAGCGCCTATATCGACATCGTCGTGGGCGTGTTCATGATCCTCTTCGGCGCCAACTTCAGCCTGTATTACCTCATTCTGCTCGGCAACATCCGCACCGCGCTGCGCAACGAGGAGCTGCGCTGGTTCCTCGGCATCATCGCCTTCGCCGTCCTCACGATCGCATTCGACATCCGCAATCTCTACGGCGGCGTCGGCCACGCGCTGCGCTATTCGTTCTTCCAGGTCACATCCATCATCTCTACGACAGGCTTTGCCACCGCAGACTTCAATCTCTGGCCGGAATACTCCAAGTTCCTGCTCGTGCTGCTGATGTTTGTCGGCGGCTGCGCCGGCAGCACCGCCGGCGGTCTGAAAGTCTCGCGCGTGATGCTGCTGTTCAAATCCTGCACGATCGAAGTCAAGAAGATGCTGCGCCCGCGCTGCGTGGAAAACGTCCGCCTCGACGGCAAGCCGGTCGACGGGCAGACCGTCTACAACGCCCTGACGTATTTCACGTTCTACATCATCATCATGCTCATCGCAGGGCTGATCGTGTCGCTCGACGGGCTGGACTTCACGACGAATTTCACCGCCGCACTCTCGTGCCTGTCCAACGTCGGGCCGGGGCTCTCCCTTGTCGGACCGACCGGAAGCTTTGCCATCTTCTCGCCGCTGAGCAAGATCGTGCTCATGATCTGCATGCTGCTCGGCCGTCTGGAGATCTTCCCGCTGCTGCTGCTGTTCGTGCCGTTCACGTGGCGCTGGAAATAAGCGCCGCCCGCAGCCGGAAACGCACATTGCATAGAACCGCCCCGCAAGTTCTGTAACTTGCGGGGCGGTTTTTTCGATACCCGCTCCTTGCCGAACGAATGATGCAGCATTTAAGGCATCTGCGCAGCAGGGGAGCCCGCCGCATCTAACATACCGCAGACAGCGACAACCCCGCAGGCCGAAGCCTGCGGGGTTGCCTCCGCGTTTCCGCGGTTGATTGCACCCGAGGCGGGCCTTGCCCCCTCTGGCTCCCCTGCTGCTCTGTCACATAACTCCGCTGCCACTAACTCACTACAAAACAGCGACAACCCCGCAGGCCGATGCCTGCGTGGTTGCCTCCGCGTTTCCGCGGTTGATTGCACCCGAGGCGGGCCTTGCCCCCTCGGGCTCCCCTGCTGCTCTGTTGCGTCTCCCGCCGCATCTAACATACCGCAGACAGCGACAACCCCGCAGGCCGAAGCCTGCGGGGTTGCCTCTCTATGACGCTGCAAGCGCAGCGGTCAGTATTTTTTGTTGGGACGCTGGAGAGTTGCGCCGCGGTCAGATCACTCCGACAGCTCTGCCTTCTTGTCGGCAGACAGCTTCTTGATCTTCGGGATGCCCCAGATGAACGCCGGGAGCACAACAACGATCAGAGCGTAGTAGCCGTCATAGCCATAGATCTTGGAGATGATGGTCGACAGGCCGAGCAGGGAAACTGCGTAGCACAGGCCGATGACGATCAGGCCGACGATGACGCTGCGGACAGCCTTGCTCTTGATGGCCTTCGGGAAGCAGTGGCCCTCGAAGCGCTGGATCATGGAGTAGACGAGCGTGACGGACGTGGACACGAACGCGCAGAACAGCAGGATGGTGTACACGACGAACAGCCAGGTGTAGCCGCTGCCCATGAGGGTGACAACGCTCTGGTTGGGGAGCTTCATGACATCGCCGATATGGCGGGCGGCGATGCTGGCGACGGAGTCAACACCAACGCTCTTGATGGCGCAGAGGACCGGGTACCAGCGCAGCAGCATGGCGCCGGAAGCGGCGAGCGCGCCGCCGTTCATGAGCCAGCCAAGGATGCTGGCGCGCTTGACGCCCTTGTGGGTCAGCTCGGTGGAAGCAGCGATCATGGCCGGGACGGACACGCACTGGAAAGCAGCGTACACGAACACGCCGCGCCAGACGCCCTCGAGGCCCTTCTGGGAGGTGACGTCCGCGATGGCCGGGATGGAAGCGTAAGCCGCGTTCTCAGTGGCCAGCTCCTGAGCGACTGCGTCGATCGGAACGACGAAGCCCATGATGACCAGGATCGCGGTGACGATCAGGATCGCGGTGGAAAGAACGGTGGAAGCCTTGATGATCAGGTCAACGCCGAAGATCGACAGAAGGATCAGCAGGGCGATGATGACGAGGTTGCAGATGATATCGGGCAGGTCGATCAGGCTCTTGACGATGCCGCCGGCGCCGTCAACGCAGGACGCGACCGCCGCGAGGATGATGATGATGTAAAAGATCTCGAAGAAGATCTCCATCCACGGCTTCGGATACAGGGCGCGATAGGTGTCCTTGTAGTTGTCGAAACCGTTGAGCTTGGCAAACTTCATCATGATGTACATGACGACGGCCAGAATGCCCATGGCCAGCAGCGGGAAGATCGCCGCGGTCCAGCCATACTGGACAAAGTAGTTCACGACCTGGTTGCCGGTCGCAAAGCCGGCGCCCACGTGGGTGCCGAACCAGACAGACGCCACGGTGAAGGCGGCTGCCCAGCTGCTCTTGAGCTTTTTGTTATCCATTTTTTACCTCTCTCTTTTTTGCTCTTTTTTTTGCTTTTCTCTCTTTTATTTCAATCCTGCCTCGTGCTCTCCTACCAACCGGGACAGGGCTCGAAATCCACGCCCATGTGTTAATTTATGAACAAGTCGTTAACAACTTGGGATAGTAAATTTATAATTCTCTCACACGCAAAAGTCAATAACAGCCTCTTCCAATCCCCAATATTTTTCAGTCATTTTCTGAAAATTGTCGAGTTGCACAAAATCTTGCATGTATTTTTATGCACTCTGATTCTGGCGCTTTTGTAATATTTTATGCGATTTTGGCGCTTTGACAGCAAGAAAACAGTTGCGGCGTCTACACTTTCGTGCTATCATAACAACGCTGGGAGTGCAAATCTTTTGTCGAATTTCTGACAAGCGAGATTGGCATATTTTTGACACAGGCCAGCAGGTTCGGCAAACGCGATTGATGAATTTTTAACCATCATTTTGCGTACACATCCATTGCCCAATGTCGATTTTGAGGGGAGCGCGCACGTTATGAAGCTCGTGACATTTGAAAAGGACGGCCGCAGCGCCGTCGGCCTGCTCAACGCGGCCGGCACTGCCGTGCATCCCGTGCCGGGCTGTGCGGACATGCAGACGCTCATCGGCATCTGGCCGGCGCTGGACACTGCCGCCGTGCTGCGCAGCGCCGCGCTGCCGCTCGAGCGCGTGCGGCTGCTCGCGCCCATCCCCCGCCCGGAGCAGGACGTGATCTGCCTGGGCATCAATTATTTTGACCACGCCAAGGAGAGCGAGGCCGTCGCCGGCAAGGGCGTCAAGGCGCCGGACACGTTCCCGATCTACTTTTCCAAGCGCGTGAACGAGGCCGTCGCCCCCGGCGGCGACATTCTCAGCCACAGCGATCTGGTCGCCGACCTCGACTATGAGGCGGAGCTGGCCGTCGTCATCGGCCGCCCGGCGTACAACGTCAGCGAGGCAGACGCGCTCGACTACGTATTCGGCTACACCATTTTGAATGACGTGAGCGCGCGCACGATCCAGAACCAGCATAAGCAGTGGTATCGCGGCAAGAGCCTCGACGGCTTCACGCCGATGGGCCCGTGGATCGTCACGCCGGACGAGTTCGACGTGCGCAGGCCGCAGAAAATCCAGAGCCGCATCAACGGCGAGCTCCGGCAGGACAGCACGACCGATCTCATGATCTTTCACGTGCCGTACGTGATTGCCGAGCTCAGCCAGGGCATGACGCTCCGCCCCGGTACGATCATCTCCATGGGCACGCCGGCCGGCGTGGGCATGGGCTTTGACCCGCCGAAGTGGCTGCACCCGGGCGACGTGGTCGCGTGCAGCATCGAGGGCATCGGCACCCTCACCAACACCGTTCGGTAATCCGCCGTCAGGCATACGCCTGCAGCGGCCGAAGATATCGCAAACAGAATCAGAAAAGGAGAGAAAAAGTAATGAAATTTGCAATGTATGGTTCCGGCGCAGCCGGCAGCGTCTTCGCTTCTTACCTGCGTAAGGGCGGTGCGGACATCATCCTCATCGACCGCTACGAGGCGCACATGAAGAAGGTCGCCGAGGAAGGCATGCACTTCACCATCCATCAGGAGGAAGATGGCGGCTACAAGGATTACGACTACCAGCTCAAGGGCTTCCGCACCTACACCACCGCTGCTGACGCGGCCGCGGCGGAGGGCAAGGTCGACGTCATCATCTACATGACCAAGGCGACCCAGCTCGAGCAGGCCATCCAGGACTCCATGCCTGTCGTCGGCGACACGACCGTCGCCGTCTCCCTCATCAACGGCCTCGGCAACGATGACAACCTCTTCAAGGTCTTCCCGAAAGAGCGCTGCATCATCGGCTCCGGCGTGCTGGGCACGGCTCTGCCCGAACCCGCACACTGCGTGTCCACCCCGGCCGGCGGCGTGCAGATGAACTTCGGCGGTGCGGTCCGCTCGGAGCTCACCGACGCGGCCTGCGCCGAGATGCTCAAGTGCTACCGTGCCGGCGGCTGCGACGCTTACTGGCGCGACGGCGAGCCGGGCACCGACAACAACATCTACAAGTTCATCTGGAAAAAGGTCTGCGTGAACGCCACCGTCAACACCGTGTGCGCCGTCCTGCGTCTGAAGATCGGCGAGGTCGAGGCGGATCCGTTCGGCCAGTGGCTGTTCCACAGCGTCATCCGTGAGACCTGCGCGGTCGCGACCGCCAAGGGCGTGCCGATGGACGCCGATGAGTTCATCGCCCACGATCACAAGGACATCGTCACCAACATCGCGGACTACTATCCGTCCATGTGCCAGGATATGCTCTTCAACCACCGCCAGACCGAGATCGACGTGCTCAACGGCAAGATCGCGGAGTACGGCGAGCAACTGGGCATCGACACCCCGGTGTGCAAGGTCCTGTCCCAGGTCGTGCGCTGCATCCAGGGCAACTACGACAAGCAGTACCTGAAGTAATTTCAAACCCCAAGTTTTCTCTGCCGGCCGGCCAACAACCGGCCGGCAGTTTGCTAAGGAGGCAAACGCATGAAAATCGCAATGATCGGCTCCGGCGCTGCCGGCAGCGTGTTCGCCGCCTACCTGCGCAAGGGCGGCGCCGAGCTCTGGCTCGTCGATAAGTACAAGGCGCACATGGACAAGATCGCGGCCGACGGTCTGGTCTTCCGCACGCCGGAGGGCGAGGAAGTGCTCACCGGCTTCCACACGAGCGCCACCGCGCACGACATCGGCACCATGGATATGGTCATCCTCATGGTCAAGGCCACGCAGACCGCGGAAGTCATGGCCGACACCATGCCCTGCATCGGGCCGGAGACGGTCGTCGTCTCGCTGCAAAACGGCCTCGGCAACGACGAGGTGCTCGCCCAGTTCGTGGAGACCGACCGCATCCTCTACGGCAGCGGCCTGATCGGCACGGAGCTGGCCGGCCCCGGCGTGTGCGTGAGCAAGCCGGAAAAGGGCATCCAGATGCACTTCGGCGCCGTGCACAACAACCCGAAGGCCGACGCCGCCGGCAAGGCGCTCGAGGCGTGCTTCCAGGCGGGCGGCTGCAACGCGAGCTTTGACGAGGATGTGCGCCCGTACATCTGGAAAAAAGTCATCGCCAACAGCGGCTATAACGGCGTGAGCGCCGTCATGCGCCTGAAGGTGAAGGAGACCTTCGCCGACCCCTACGGCCACGACATCGTCATGCATGTGTGGAAAGAGGGCTGCGCCGTCGCGCAGGCGCTCGGCATCGGCGATCTCTGGCCGCTCATGGAAAAGGAAGAGCCGAACATCGTCGCCAACCTCGGCAACTACTATCCGTCCATGGCGCAGGACGCCGTGCTGCACCAGCGCCAGACGGAGATCTCCGTGCTCAACGGCGCCATCGCGCGCTACGGCGAGCGGCTGGGCGTGCCCACCCCGTTCAACACCGTCATCACGAAGGTCATCTCCTGCATCCAGAACAACTACGACAAGCAGTATCTGGGCTGATAACGCATCCACGCATTGCATGTATCCCTACGTCAGCGCCCCGGCAGCCGCCGGGGCGCACGTTTTTTCCCCATACGCAAAAACACCCCCTGTGCCGTGCACAGGGGGTGTTCGCTATGGTTGTTTCGTTTACCGTCAGCGCCGCGCGCTTACCGGTTGGGGTATTTCTGCGCCAGCTCGGCCTCAAGCGCCTTCCAATCTCTGGCCTGCGTGATCTTCGTCCACGTCTCGGGCGAGGTGTTGTTCACGCGCTCGTAATCGTGGTTGTTGGTCGCTTCCTGCACATCCGTGTAATACCAGGCGTCGGTGTTGCTGTTGTCCGGCCATTTGATCATATCGGGCAGGAAATGCTCCTTATCCGGTGTACGGAAGAGAACCTTGTTGATGATCTTCATGGCCTCGCCGCGCGTGATGTTCTGGTTCGGGCGGAATGTGCCGTCCTCATAGCCATCGATCAAGCCACGCGCCGCCGCGCGGTTGATATACTCGCGCGCCCAGCTGCCGGAGATATCCGGGAATGCATCACCGGTAACTTCCGGTGCGTGGTAGAATCGCGCCGCAATCGTCGCAAACTCCGCGCGCGTGATCGGCGCGTCCGGGCGGAACGTGCCGTCCTCATAGCCGGTGAGAATACCGGCGTTGGTCAGCGTCGAGACCGCGCTGTTATACCAGGCACCGCTTGCCACATCGGAGTAGCTGTTCGTGCGAGACCACACATTTTCGCGGGCCTCGTCCTGAAGCAGACGGTAGAAGATCGTTGCGACCTCCGCGCGTGTGATCTGGCGCTCCGGCTTCACCGTGCCGTCCGGATAACCGCAGATATACGCATCGTGCTTGTCGAGCTCCAGCGGCGGGGGCGGCAGCTCGTTGTCCTCGACGGAGAACACGAACGCGATGTGCGCAGCCGCTTCCTGGAATGCATTGCCCATCGCGGGGTCAACATCAATGGTCACGTCCAGATCGACCGGATCGGTCTTCGGGCCGACCTCGGCAATGAAGACGTTGCTCTTGAGGCCATCGGCCGCATCGAGCTGGCTGAAGAGCTTCGCGGTCTTGTTGGACGCGATCACGACGCCGTCTTTCGACACGGTCATGCCGATGTGATCGAGCACATCGTTGTACGAGATGGCGGAGCCTTCCTTGGCGGAGGCGTCGCCGTCGATCTCGGCGCGCAGATAGATCTTTGCGCCCTGCACACCGTTTTTGCCGTCAGCCTGCACGCGGATGGTCTGCGTGAGGCTATCGCCGGGCATGCAGTTGGAGAAGTTCGGGAACAGGTTCGTGCCCGAACCGTCGCCGGTGTGGGTGAAGGTGAAGCGCGCGCCGTTGCCGTCCGAGCCGTCATAGTACGTGACGGTGGGAACGTTCGTCTCGCCCGTCGCCCAGATGCCCAGTCCGGCGGCCAGCGCGACCACCAGCACGAGGGCGACGATCATGGTAAGTTTTTTGTGTTTCATACCGTTGCCCTCCTTAAGGTGTCGTGGTCGGCTGCGTCAGATAGCCGTTGTTGTCAACGCGCACGCCCCAGCTATCTGTCACGGCCTTGCTCGGCGCGGCCTGAATGCTCTCGGCCAGCACCGTCACCTCGAGGTGGCAGCCCTCGGGCGCATTCGGCTGCGTGATGGGGTTGCCATCAAGCAGGTTGGAAGTCTGGCCAGTTGGTGCGACCGGCTTCGTGTAGTAGTAAATGCCGTCTTTCTCGAACCAATCACTATTTGTGATCGTCGGTGCCGGTACCGGAGTCGCAGAGACGTTCCCGTCTTTGTCTACCCAGTTGCACACCAGCTTGACGCGGACATAGGACGTGGCGGTTCCTTCGTTCTTGACGTAAATCTCCGACTTGATGCCGTCGTCTGTCTTCTCTTCGATCTTAATTTCGGATGTGGCAGCCTTAAATGTGTTCGTCACCGGAGACGTGTTCGCTTTGAGATAAGCGAGCGTCGTGCCGACGGCCAGTGCGAAGATCAGGCACAGGGAGAGGATGAGCGCGGCTTTTCTCCCGCCTGAACCGTTAAAGATACGTTTCATATGTCATCCCTCCTGTTCAGTTCGCGCCCGGAACACGGTCGGAATTGTTGATGGTCGTCTTGCCATCGTTGGCCGTCCACTTGTTGATGACGTCGACAATGCTCGTGAGCCAGTCGTGCTTTACATAGGTGTTGGTGATCTTGGCCTCGTCGTTGGGGTTTGTGCTGCTGAGCGTGACGGCCGTACTTACATTGTCAGCCGTGTAGCTCCACGACCAAGCGGTGTCCTCGACCACGGTGTAGTCGCCGACAGCCAGACCGGTGATGGTCGTGCTCGCGCCGGCCTTGAGCACCACGGTGGTCACGAGATCGTTGCCCTTCATGACGTTGAACACGAAGGTCTGGTTCGGGTCGCCGCCGCCCGTAACGGTCTTGGTGATCGTCAGGCTGCAGGTGTTGACCGTGATGGTGAACGTAGTATCTTTAGAAACGCTCTCATACGTTCCCGTTTGCGTAGGCGAAACCGTGCACGTCACCTTGTAGGTCGTGGTCTGCTCCGGAGCGACGGTGCCGTTGCTTGCCGGATCGCTCCACACCCATGTTCCGCTGCTGCTTCCGGCGGGAACTGTGTACGTGCCGACAACCGTTCCGTTCTCATCCTTGACCGTATAGGTCACATCCACAAAAGCGTTATTTGTGCCGTCAAATGTGGCATTCTGGTGCACAAGCTCCTGCAAATTGGCAGAATCGCCAAGGTAGATCGCCTTGTCATCCGCCGTCGGCGTGATGCTTTTTACTTCCACGTCCTGCGTCGGCACATCGAACGCCTTGATCATGGTTCCCTTCGCATAGATACCGGACTGCCCATCATTCGTTGGCACCTGATTGCCGCCGAGGAAGCCGTCGCGCACGGAAACGTCAAACTCGATGATCAGTTTCTTTCCGAACGTGCCATCCGCCTTAGCGTTTGTGGAGACATAGTTCTGGTTGAAATCGAAGCCGGTCACATTGACCGCCCGCGTTGCCGGATCGATCGCTGCCGTCACCGAAGGATCGGCTGCGACCGGAGCCCCAAATGCGCTGCCGTTATAGGCTGCAGTGGAGAGACGAATAGCGCCGGCATTTTGCGGCACCGTAAAGTACGGCGTCACGATGTCTTTGATGACCGTCTCGCTGCCAAGGTCAATATTGGCGCTGCCGATGTTCTCGCTGATCGTGGTAAAGATCTTGCTCAGCGAGGCGGAATCGTTCGCCGTCAGGTAGTAGTTGGACTGCTCGCGGGCAAAATTTCTGGTGATCTGCCAGCCATAATTGCCGATGCCGATGAAGCTGGAATCGTACCGCTGGATGCCGATCTCCGTCGCATCCGGGAAGTTGCCAGAGATGTAGTTCAAAAAGCGGTTTCCGGCCGGGATGTCATAGTTCTTGACGTCTCCGATCCCCCACCAGCTAAAGCTGGCCCAGTAGCTTCCGACCTGGCCGTTGCTGTTGTACTTGAAGCCGCTGTCGCCGTAGAGCTGCTCCGGATTCGCGCCGTTGAAAATGCCGACGGAATAGACCGTCGCGCCGGCGTCCTTGAGCGCCTTGGCCGACTGGATGGCGCCGTTGGCGACCGTCGTGTCAAAATCGCTCTGCTTCGTCGGCACACCGTCCGTGAACAGGATCACGACCTTCTGGCGTTTCGTGTTGGTACCGGTGTAGCCGCTGTCGCCCTGCATGAGCGCCTGCGCACTCCGCATGCCGTCGGCGACATTCGTCGCGCCCTCCGGCTCCGACGGGAGGCCGTTGATCTTGGCCTTGAGCGCGGTCTCGCCGGACGGGCTTTCCGCCGTGTCCGTTTCGGCCGGGGTCACGAGCGTCCAGTCCATCAGCGTGGAAGCGTTCGTGCCGAAAGTCACGACCGCGATCCGGTGATCGGACTTTTCCGCGTTATACTTATCCGCCACCGCTTCAATGAACGTGTTCACGGCCTGCTTCATGGCATACTGGCGGCGGGCCGAATCCGTGCTGGTCTCATTCCCGTCAAAATTATACGCCATCGAGCCGGACTGGTCGAGCACGAGCACGATGTCACACGGTGCGATCGAGGTCGTCGTTGTGACCGTGCCGGTCGTGTACGCTTCGAGATGCACGGTATAGCCGCTGCCGTTTGCCGTAACTTCCTTGCTCAGCTCCAGACCGTCGCCGCCGGCCGCGCGGTCGGCTGCGGCGCGCAGCGGCTGCGGCCGCACGGAAACGGCCGGCCGGAACGGCCCCGCCTCCGTGAACACCGCCGTCTGCGGCACTTCGCCCGCGGCTTCTGCCGCATCCTGCGTCACGCCCGCGCCCATGAACAGGCACATGCTCAGGAGCATGACTGCGCAGAGGACGAGCGAGAGAATACGTTTTTTCATATAGTCGTCCTCCTTTCTCAGGGCGTCGGGATCGGGTCGATCTGCGTGCTCGAGGTGCTCGCTTCGACCGTACCGACGTGCTTCCACACATCTCTGACATCATTGGCAGCGTACTTTTCGAGGTTCGCCGTCTGCACGGCCTCGGCCGTGACGTAGATGTGCACCGTGGCATTCTGATATTCGTTGCCCATGTCCTTACTGAACGTGACGTGGTTGAAGAGCTTCGACGTGGCGGTCTTCGAGTCGACCGAACCACGATAGTAATAGTATCCGCCCTCGCCGGCGATCCAGTCCGTGTCGTTCAGATCCAGCGTGAGCAGCCGCTCGCTCGCATCGAGCGGGATGATCTCGCCATCGGCGCCGACCATCTCGGGCGTGATCTTCACGCGGGTGTAGAAAGCGCCGGAGCCGACATTCTCCACATACACCACTTTGTTCACGACGCTGCCGGGCATGGCGCTCACCGTCGTAAACGGTTGGCCAGCGCCGTCCTCGTCGTGCAGTGCAAGCTTGACGGAGCCCATCGTGATGACGTTATCCGCCGTGCCGACGGCCGAAAAGTACGCCCACGTACCGACCGCCAGCAGTGCCACTGCCAGGAGGAGCACCGTTGCGATGGTCCATTTCTTCTTCATGCACAAACCACCTTTCTCCCTGATAGGATGTTTCTGAGTACCGAGTTCTCACTCTCTCTGCGCCCGAGGGCGCACGCAGGAAATTTTTGTGGGATCATTATTTCAATCTGCGCGCGGACGGGGGCAGCGCCGCCGCCCGCGCCCGGATTGAAGCCGAGCCAGAGTCCCCGATGGGGGCGGCGATTTCGCCGCCCCTTTGGGGTCAAAATGTTGAGGAATTACTTGTCAAATGCAGCGAAGGCAGCGGTTGCATTCGCAAAGCCGTCCGCCTGAATGGCGTCAGCCTCAACGAGGACGTTGAACGCGCCGTTCGGAAGCAAGTTCGCAATCTCTTCATTGGTAACATCGGAATCCATATGAACAGTGCCCCAAACGTTCCAATAGGTCATTTCGTTGGGCTTCAGAGCCTCAGTGCGAGTGAAGGTATAAACATTGTACAGCTTTCCGTCTTTCTCAACGTTTTCTGTTTTCACCATCGTGAACTCGCCACGGCTAATTGCACTTGTCGTATACATACTGCTGTTAAGAACAGCCGTATCCAGCTCTGCGGGGAACATCACGCGGATGCGGATATAAGCATCGTTGGCACCAGTGTTCTTGACATAGGGCATCTTGTGGTAAGACTGTCCCGGAGCAAGCTCGACACCGTCACACGTATACGTGGCAGCGTTAGCTTCGATCTGGTCATCGGTGTAGAACGTATCGCCGGCTTTATACGGGCTGGTGTTGTTGGACCCCTGCTTAAGAACTTCGGACCACAGCTCAGCATTTTTGGGATTGAGCTCCTCACCCGGAGTGCCGACGTAACCGGCATTCTCGCGGTGCAGGCTGGACTCAAGCAGGTCGATCTTCACATTGCCGACGGTGAAGGTGTTGTCCGCGGACTTCGTATCGGTGAAGTACGCGAGGGTGCCGCCGACGACAAGCGCCGCGACGAGCATGACTGCGATGGCAGCCACAAGAATGGTTTTCTTCTTCATATGTAGTCTTCTCCTTTTCTATTTTCCCGCACAGCCTTCTGTGCGTATATTACATGGGAAAAGCAAGGGGTGATCACTTGCCAAAGCAGGCATCAAACGCAGCAGCTGCGCTGCTGAAGCCGGTAGTCTGGCACAGATAAGCATTGAATTGCAGGCTGGAATTCTGAGCAAGCGGAGTGGTCAAATCAACGGTAAGCTGGTTTCCATTCAGAATCGGATAGGTACCAATGGAATTGCCAGAAGTCATCGGAGTCTTATAAACATAAAGCGTACCGCCATTCGGAAGCTGCTTCTGAAGGCCAGTAACTTCCTCCCAGTCGCCGTTCAGCTTGTAATTCAGGCCAGCAGCATTGCCGTAGGCTTCCACGAACAGATAAGACGGAGTCTCAACAGCCTTCTTAATCTGAACGAACGGATCTTTCGCAACGGTCATGCCCGGTGTGACTTCATTGTACTCATTGCCAGCGACTTCAACATACTTGGAACTGTCAGTAGTGACATTGCCTTCGGCGTCGACATACTTATAAGTAGCCGTATTGGCATCATAGGCAACTTTGTGTTCCTTCAGGATGAAGTTGGTTTCCGGATCATCAATTGTCTTGCCAACCGTAAAGGTATTGGTAACCGCCTCGGTCTTCGCCGTCAGATACGCATACGTCGCGCCAACCGCCAGCGCCACGACGAGCACGAGCGCGATGGCGACGGTCAGAGTTTTCTTCTTCATGTAACGTTTTCCTCCCCTAAATTTTGTTCAAAGCTTCCTATGTCCAACAGCACCGTGCCGGGTGCTGCCAGCAATCACTAAGTTAATGCACGAACGGGCGAAAATATCTCACAAAACCATTATTTTCCCATATTTTCGCCGGGATTTTTGGCATCCGAGGCATCGCCGGGTTTGTCCGCCTGTGCACGGCGGGCAGCGTCGCGCGCGTCCGCCTCCGACGCTTTGCGGAGCATGTCCGGCAGGAACGTCAGGATGATGAGCACGAGCGCGAGCGCGATGGCCAGATACATGCCGGGTGGGTTCGACACCCAGTGCGAAACATAGCCCAGATACGGGATGGTGAACACCGGGCGGCCGATGAGGTTCTTGAAATAGACAGGTGCGCCGTCGGGCGCGTCGTTCGCGTCTCCCTGCGTGTAGAAATGCTCGTTTTCCGCATCGATGGAGATCACGCGGTGTGTGACGACATCCAAGTCCTCATTGAGCACAAAGGTGATCGCGTCACCGACCTGCACGTCCTCGGGCGCACAGGGCTTGACATAGATCAGCGATCCGGTGTGATACGTCGGCTCCATGCTGCCGGACAGGACGCACATCGGCCGCAGACCGACCAGCCGCACGCCCACCAGGAGCAGCGCCAGAATGACAACCAGGATCACCAGCACGGTGGTGACAGCGTTCCACACCTTTTGAACTCTCTTTGACATCTGTGACCTTCCTTTCCGCCCCGCTGCACTCCCCCTCCTTTCCGCGGAGACACCGGCCCGTGTCCGGAAACCGGAAACAGGAACGATCATAACACGCGACAGACGCAAAATACGTCGGAACCACATACGGAATTTTTTGCGCGGTTTCCTAAAGTATACCACATGCGCCATAAATGCGAAAGGAAAAATGTTCACAATTTTCCAGGCGCGTTTTTTGGCAGTAGCAGACAAATCCGGCTGCGAATATGCCGCGGGCGCGCCCATTGCGTCGTGCTGCGAAGCGCCGATTGATGATGGTTTCCATTGTACTTTTCCGGCACGGATGCGTCAAGGGCAAACCACCCGGGCAGAGCCGGGTGTCAGCGCACGGAAAAACGGCGCGCCACATTCTTACCTTTTTCTTAAATATGACACGTTCCGTCTTGTTTTTGCGCGAAAAACATGATAGGATAAGGCGATTATGGACATTTATCGGAAAGGAGCTGGCAAGCATGGAAACCAACGTGCTCGACTGGCTGGAAGTCACCGCCGCAGCCTGTCCGGACAAACCCGCTTTTCTCGATGAGGACAGCGCGGTGACCTTTGCCGACGTGCGGCGCGAGGCGCGCATCATCGGCACGGCGGCGGCGAAGTTCCGCGCCGGGCAAAAGCGGCCCATCGCCGTCATGAGCGGGCGCAACGCGCACACGCCGGCCGTGTTTCTCGGCGCGGTGTATGCCGGGTGCTGCTACGCCCCGATGGACGGGACGATGCCCGTGCACCGGCTCAACTCTATTTTAAACACGCTGGACACCGATCTGATGATCGTGCAGCGCGCGTTTTACGACAAGGCGAAGACGCTGGACTTTTCCGGCACGATCCTGATCGCGGAGGAGCTGCTCGCGGGCAGCGAGGACGCGGCGCTGCTCGCGGACTGCCGCGCGCGCGCCCGAGAGCTCGACCCGCTGTACATCATCTTCACCTCCGGCTCGACCGGCACGCCCAAGGGCGTCATCACGGCGCAGCACTCGCTCATGTGCTACATCGAGGATTACGCCGGCGTGATGGGCATCGCGCGCGAGGACGTGCTCGGCAACCAGTCGCCGCTGGACTACATCGCCGCCGTGCGCGACATTTATCTGCCGCTGCGCTTCGGCGCGACGACGGCCATCATCCCGAAGGAACTTTTCATGTCGCCGGAGCGTCTGTTCGAGTACATGAACGACAAGGGCGTCACGGCCGTGGGCTGGAGCGTCTCGGCGCTGACCGTGCCGGCCGCGCTCGGCGCGTTCGAGTGCAGCGCGCCGCAGCACCTGCGCAAGGTGTGCTTCTCCGGCTCGGTGATGCCGTGCAGCTGCCTGCGCCAGTGGCAGCTCGCGCTGCCGGAGGCCCGGTTCGTCAACCAGTACGGCCCGACGGAGGCGACCGCCTCGTGCACGTATTACGTCGTGCCCGGTCTGGTGGAGGACACCGACGTGCTGCCGATCGGCAGGCCGTACCCGCACTACGAGGTGTTTCTGCTCTCGGAGCGCAACGAGGCCGTGCCCGACGGCGAGATCGGCGAGATCTGCGTCAAGGGCCCCATCCTCGCGCTGGGCTACTACAACAGCCGCGAGAAAACGGCCGAGAGCTTCCTGCAAAACCCGCTCAACCACGCATACGATGAGCGCATCTATAAGACCGGCGACCTCGGGCACTTCGCGCCCGACGGCAACCTCATGTTCCACGGCCGCAAGGACCGGCAGGTCAAGCACCTCGGCCACCGCGTGGAGCTCGGGGAGATCGACCTCGCCGCGGCGAAGGTGGCCGGCGTGGAGGACGCCTGCGCGCTCTATGACCAGGCGCACGAGCAGATCTGGCTGTTTTACACCGGCGAGGGCGTGACCAAGCGCGACATCGCCGTCGCCCTGCGCGCCGACCTTCCGGGCTTCATGGTGCCGCGCAAAATTGAGCAGCTCGCGGCCATGCCCCGGCTCGACAACGGCAAGACGAACATGCGCGCGCTGGCCGAGCGCATCACCGCTGCGGCCAAGCACTGATTTTGCTTACTTTACTCACTTCAGGAGGTATATTTATCATGGAACAGGAACTGATGGACATTCTGACCGATCTGCGCCCCGACGTGGATTTTGAGACTGAGACCGCCCTCATCGACGACCACATTCTCGAGTCGTTCGACATCGTGTCGCTCGTCGCGGCGCTCAACGACGCATTCGACATCGAGATCGGCGCCAAGGACCTCGTGCCGGAGAACTTCAACTCCGCCAAGCGTCTGCTGGCCATGGTGCAGCGCCTGCAGGACGAGGACTGATGGACAAGACTGCACTCCGGACGGCAGCCGCGAAATACGGCACGCCGCTGTATCTGTTTGATCTGGAGGCCTTCACGGCGCGCGCTCAAAGAGTGCGCGCCGCGTTTGGCTCGGACGTAAATCTGTGCTACTCCATGAAGGCCAACCCCTTCGTGCTGCGCGGCCTGCCGGACGTGTTCCGCTGGGTGGAGGTGTGCTCCCCCGGCGAGCTGACGATCTGCGAAAGGCTCGGCATCCCGCCGGAGCGCATCCTGTACTCCGGCGTGAACAAGGGCGCGGACGATGTTGCGCGCGCCGTCGCGCTGGGCGCAGACCTGCTCACGGCCGAGAGCACGCTGCACTTTGACCTTATCTGTGCGGCCGCGGCCGCGCAGGGAAAGCACGTGAACGTGCTGCCGCGCCTGACCGCCGGCAGCCAGTTCGGCATGGATCCCGACGCGCTGGCCGATCTCGTCGCCCGGCGCGCGGAATTCCCGAACGTGACGATCGTCGGCATCCACTACTTTTCCGGCACGCAAAAGCGCAAGGACGCCGTGATCGCCAAGGAGCTTGCGCATCTGGACGAATACCTCACGATGCTGCACGAACGCTACGGCTTCACGGCGCAGCACGTGGAATACGGCCCGGGGCTGAATGCCGAGTGCTTCCGCGACGACGCCGAGGCGCGCGACTGCGCGCTGCTCGGCGCGGCGGCGGCGCACATCCGCGCCTTTGGGGAAAAGTACCCGCTCACGATCGAGATGGGCCGCTTTTTCGCCGCGCCCTGTGGCACGTTTCTCACCGGCGTGGCCGACGCCAAGTGCAACCTCGGCGTGAACTACGCCATATGCGACGGCGGCATGCACCAGGTCAAGTATGACGGCCAGCTCATGGGCATGCAGGCCCCGCCGCTGACGCTCCTGCGCGAGAGCGCGGACGCCGCCGAGCCGTGGATGCTCTGCGGCAGCCTGTGCACGACGGCGGACGTGCTCGTGCGCGAGGCGCAGCTGCCGCCGCTGCGCGTGGGCGACGTGATCGCCCTCGGCCGCTGCGGCGCGTACTCCGTGACGGAGGGCGTGGCCGTGTTTCTGTCGCGCGACATGCCGCGCGTCGCGCTGTACCGCGACGGGAACTTCACGCTCGTGCGCGACCGGTTTGCGACCGACGCGCTCAACACCTGCCGGACGCCGGAGGACGAAGCATGACGCTGACATCGCTGTCGTTTTACCTGCTGGTACTCGCGCTGCTGGTGCTGTACTACCTCGTGCCGAAGCGGTTCCAGTGGGTGGTGCTGCTGATCGGCAGCTACGCGTTTTACGCGTTCGTGTGCCTGCGCTACATGGGCTTTATCGTCATCACAACGCTCACGACCTACTTCGGCGCCCGCGGCATGGATGCCATGACCGCGCACATGGAGCAGACCGTCGCCGCGCACAAGCAGGACTGGGAGCGCGAGGAGCGTAAGGCGTACAAAAAGCGCTGCAAGTCCCGCCGCAAGGCGCTCATGATCGCCATCCTGCTGCTGAACTTCGGCATCCTCGCCGTGCTCAAATACTATAACTTCTTTGCCGAGTCCATGGAGACGCTCTTTGCGTCCGTGGGGCTGACGGTCTCGCTCGGCCACATCGGGCTGCTGCTGCCGCTGGGCATCTCGTTTTACACGTTCCAGTCCATGGGCTACGTGCTCGACGTCTACCGCGAAAAAGTGCCCGCCGAGCGCAACGTCGGTAAGCTCGCGCTGTTCGTGTCCTTCTTCCCGCAGATCATTCAGGGCCCGATCGGCGTGTACGACCAGCTGGCGCACCAGCTCTATGCCGAGCACAGATACAGCTTTGACAACATCCGCTACGGCGCGGAGCTGATCCTGTGGGGCTTTTTCAAGAAGCTCGTCATCGCCGACCGCGCCGTGGGCATGATCCACACCGTCGCCGGGGCGTACACCGACTACGCCGGCACGTATGTGCTGCTGGCCGCACTCGTGTACGCGCTGCAGCTCTATGCCGACTTCTCCGGCGGCATCGACATCTCGCGCGGCGTGGCGCAGATGTTCGGCATCACCATGGGCGAAAACTTCCGCCGGCCGTACTTCTCGCGCACGCTCACTGAGTACTGGCACCGCTGGCACATCTCGCTCGGCGACTGGCTGCGCAACTACCTGTTCTACCCGCTGTCGATCTCGAAGGCGTTTCTCAACTGGGGACGCCACGCCAAGCAGCACCTCGGCAATCATATCGGCAAGGTCCTGCCGACGGCCGTGGCCTCGCTCATCACGTTCCTCGTCATCGGCATCTGGCACGGCGCAAGCTGGAAGTACGTCGCCTTCGGCTTCTGGAACGGCATGGTCATCCTCGTGTCCACGCTGCTGCAGCCGGTGTCGGACAAGGTCGTCGCCGGACTGCACATCGAGCGCAAGAGCGCGTGGTATCAGGTGTTTTCCATGCTGCGCACGTTCGTGGTCGTGCTCATCGGCTATTACTTTGACATCGCCGACGGTTTTCGCGCCGCGATGGGCATGATGGTCAAATCCGTGACCGACCTGCACCTGTCGCAGCTGCGGCCGGGCGCCGTGCTCGAGGCGCTGCCTCTGACGCGGTATGATTGGTGCGTGCTGCTGTTTGGCACGGTCGTGATTTTCACCGCCTCCGTCATTCAGGAGCGCTCGCAGCGCACCATCCGCGAGATCCTCGACGAGAAGTGTCTCGCCCTGCGCTGGGCCGTGCTGCTTGCCGGCATCTTCGCCGTCGTACTCATGGGCGTTTACGGCCCCGGCGTGCAGGCGGCCGAATTTGTGTACATGCAGTTTTAAGTCAGAAAGGCGCCTATGAAATCTAACCATTCCAAAACAAAAACCGTCGTGCGCGTGATCGCATTTCTGCTCATTGTCGCGCTGGTCTACGGCGCGCTCACGCGGCTGCTGACCATCAACAACGCCACCGAGCAGCAGTACATCCGCAGCTTCTATCTGGAGCCGAAAAACTCGCTCGACGTCATGATCCTCGGCGCGAGTGAGACGTTTACCGACTATTGCGCACCTTTGGCATGGCAGCACGCCGGGTTTACAAGTTACCCGCTGGCCGTATCGGCCGCGCAGGGCACGCTCTATGCGTCCATGCTGCGCGAGAGCTCCAAGCGGCAAAATCCGTCTGTCTACGTGGTCGAGGTCAACGGCTTTCTCTACACGGAGGCAGAGCGGGATGAGCTCGGCACGGCCGCAACGCGCGAATGGCTCGACACGCTGCCGCTCTCACGCAACAAGGTGCAGGCCATTGACGAGTGCGTGCAGGGCGACCGGCTGTCATACTATGTGCCGCTGCTCAAGTACCACGACAACTGGAGAAAGCCGGACCTCATCCGCAATTCGCTGTCCCTGCAGCAGCAGGCGCGCGACGCGGGCTATTCGTACACCAAGCCGTTTCTGTCCATCTCCATGTTCCTCACGGAGACGGATGAGATCCCCGTGCGCCAGCAATCGCTCGACGATTTCAACGAGCAGAGCCTGCGCACCTTCTGCGAGACAGCCAAGGCACGGGGAATCAAAAACGTGCTCTTTGCCCGCTTCCCGCACCGCACCGTCATTGAAAACTATGACGCCGTGTTTGCCGAGCTGGAGGCGGTCGTGCACGAGTACGGGTATGATTTTGCGAACTTCGACACGCAGATGGACGCCATCGGCCTCGACCCGCTCAATGATTTCGCCAACGCCGAACATCTGAACATTTTCGGCGCGGAGAAATTCACGCCCTACCTCGCCGACTATCTCGCGCAGCACTATGACCTGAACACCGCGCACAGTCAGGCCGTCACCGACGAATGGACGCGCTGCGCCGCATTCACGCAGCAAATGCTGCCCGTGTGCGAGGACAACACCCGGCGCTACACGTGCGAGAAGCTCGACGAATTCTCGCCCGTATTCGCAGACTGCCGCTGAATAAAGCAAGTTTGCCGCTGAATAAAGCAAAACGCAGCCCCCTTCGAGACGCTCGAAGGGGGCTGCGTTTTTTGTTGCTTTACCGGCCGGTGCTGCCGAAGCCGCCCGCGCCGCGGTCGGTCTCGTCGAGCGCATCCGCCTCTGCAAACTCCGCCGCCAGAAACGGCAGGATCACGAGTTGGGCGATGCGGTCGCCGGGCGCGACGGTGCGCACTTCGTCCGTGTCGTTGTGCAGCGCGACGGTGCACTCGCCGCGGTAATCGGCGTCGATCACGCCGACGCAGTTGGCCGGGCGCAGCCCCTGCTTAGAGGCCAGCCCGCTGCGCGCGAACACGCCGCCGAAATACCCCGCCGGGATAGCAAGGGCGAGCCCCGTGCCGATCATGGCCGTCGTGTGCGGCGCGATCGTGACGCACTGCCCGTCCGCCGGGCAGGCGTAGAGATCATAGCCCGCCGCGTCCGCGCTGCCGCGGCGCGGCGTCACGGCGCCGGGCCGGAGTTTTTGGATCTTCACTTCCATCCGTTCATGCCCTCCCAGAGTACGATGCGGCCCGCCGCGCGGGTCCGATCCATGTCGATGATGCGCTGGTTTTCCGAGCCGCGGAAACGCAGGCTGATGTTGCGCTGCGCGTCCACGTAGCGCCCGTCGACGAGGATGTCGATGAGCGAGAGCATCTCGTCCGTGACCTCACAGCGCGGGTGCGTGCCGTCAACCGTGAGCTCCTTGTCGAGCGTGAAGCCCGAATACGCCCAGATGTCCTTGTCCGGATACTGCGCGCGCACCCGGCGCAGAAACGGCACGAGCGCGCGCTGGTTTTCCGGCTCGAACGGGTCGCCGCCGAGCAGCGTCAGGCCGCGGATAAAGGGCTTTTCCAGCTCGGCAAAAATCACCTGCTCGGCCGCCGCGTCAAACGGCTTGCCGTAGTGAAAATCCCACGTCTGCGGCTGAAAGCAGTTGTAGCAGTGGTTCGTGCAGCCGGAAACGAACAGCGTCACGCGCACGCCGACGCCGTTGGCAATGTCGCAGGTCTTGATCTCTCCATAATACATAGCAGTTTCCTCACAAACGGCGGACGTATCGCATGGACACGCCCGCCGGTTTTCATTTTTGCACGTTACAGATGCAGCACGCGCTCCTTGATCTCCTGCGTGCGGCCCTGATTCCAGAACTGGGTGCCGATGTAGCCGCAGGTGCGGCGGGCCACGTTCATCTTGTCCTGATCCGTGTTGCCGCAGTTCGGGCAGCGCCAGATGAGCTTGCCGTCGTGCTCGACGATCTCGATCTCGCCGTCGTAGCCGCAGACCTGGCAGTAGTCGCTCTTGGTGTTGAGCTCGGCGTACATGATGTTGTCATAGATGAACTTCATGACCTCGAGCACAGCCGGGATGTTGTTTTGCATATTCGGCACCTCGACGTAGCTGATCGCGCCGCCGGGCGAGAGCGCCTGAAACTTCGACTCGAAGGCCAGCTTGCTGAACGCGTCGATATGCTCGGTCACATGGATGTGGTAGCTGTTGGTGATGTAGCCCTTGTCCGTGACGCCGGGGATGATGCCGAAGCGCTTTTGCAGGCACTTGGCGAACTTGTACGTCGTGGACTCCAGCGGCGTGCCGTAGAGGCTGAAGTCGATGTTGTGCATCTGCTTCCACTTGGCGCAGGCGTCGTTCATGTGCTGCATGATCTCGAGCGCGAACGGCGTGGCCGAGGGGTCGGTGTGAGACTTGCCGGTCATGTACTTGACGCACTCATACAGTCCCGCGTAGCCGAGGGAGATGGTCGAGTAGCCACCGTAGAGGAGCTTGTCGATCGGCTCGCCCTTCTTCAGGCGGGCCAGCGCGCCGTACTGCCACAGGATGGGCGCGGCGTCCGAGAGCGTGCCCTTGAGCCGCTCGTGGCGGCACATGAGCGCGCGGTGGCAGAGCTCGAGCCGCTCGTCAAAGATCTTCCAGAACTTCTCCATGTTGCCGCCGGAGGACAGCGCCACATCCGGCAGGTTGATGGTCACGACGCCCTGATTGAAGCGGCCGTAGTACTTCGGCTTTCCGTTTTCGTCGACATACGGCGTCAGGAAGCTGCGGCAGCCCATGCAGGTGTAGCAGTGGCCCTCGCCGTTTTTGTCGACCTTGAGCTCGAGCATCTTCTTCTCGGAGATGTAGTCCGGCACCATGCGCTTGGCGGTGCAGCGAGCGGCCAGCTCCGTGAGGTACCAGTAGGGGGAATCCTCGTGGATGTTGTCCTCCTCGAGCACGTAAATGAGCTTCGGGAACGCCGGCGTGACCCACACGCCCTTCTCGTTTTTCACGCCCTGATAGCGCTGGCGCAGCGTCTCCTCGATGATCATGGCAAGGTCATGGCGCTCCTGCTCGTTTTTCGCCTCTCCGAGATACATGAACACCGTCACAAACGGTGCCTGGCCGTTCGTGGTCAGCAGCGTAACGACCTGATACTGGATCGTCTGCACGCCGCGGCGGATCTCCTCGCGCACGCGGTTTTCGACGAGCTCGGCCAGCTTTTCCTCACCCGGATGCGCGTCGATGGCCTGCATTTCGGCCTCGACCTCGCGGCGGATGCGCTCGCGGCTGACCTGCACGAACGGGGCCAGATGCGTCAGCGAGATCGACTGCCCGCCGTACTGGTTGGAGGCGACCTGCGCGATGATCTGGGTCGCAATGTTGCACGCGGTCGAGAAACTGTGCGGCCGCTCGATGAGCGTGCCGGTGATGACCGTGCCGTTTTCGAGCATATCTTCCAGGTTCACGAGGTCGCAGTTGTGCATGTGCTGCGCGTAATAGTCCGCGTCGTGGAAGTGGATGATGCCCTCCTCGTGCGCCTCGACGATGTCCTTCGGCAGCAGGAGACGGCTCGTGATGTCGCGGCTGACCTCGCCGGCCATGTAGTCGCGCTGCGTGCTGTTGACGATCGGATTCTTGTTGGAGTTTTCCTGCTTGGCCTCCTCGTTGTTGCACTCGATGAGGCTCAGGATGCGGTCGTCGGTCGTGTTGGCGCGGCGCACCAGGCTGCGGGTGTAGCGGTAAGTAATGTAGGCCTTGGCGACCTCGAACGCACCGTGGGCCATGATCTGCTTCTCGACCATGTCCTGAATTTCCTCCACGGCGGCGCTGCGGCCCAGCTCCTGGCAGGCGAGCTCCACGCTCTCGGCGATGCGCTGGATCTGCCGCGGCGTCATGCGGTCGCACTCTTCGACGGCGGCGTTGGCCTTCGTGATGGCCATGATGATCTTGGAGATATCGAACGTCGCCTCGGCGCCGTTGCGCTTAATGATCTTCATTTTTCTCTTTCTCCCCCTCTGAATGAAAAACACAACATTTTGTGTGAAAAACCGCTTTATTTTGTATCACAAGCGGATATATCGTACAACATCTAGTACAGGCTGTCAATAAGCAATTCGATTTTTGTTGCACATTATGTGAACAGTGCGGCCTCTTCAGGCCGCAAAAAAGCACCGCCCGCAGGCGGCGCGGCGCTGCCCGGGCCGGAAGCTCCGGCCCGGGAACGGTGGTCCGTCAGGCAGTTTCGTAGCCGTTGGGATTGTGCGTCTGCCAGCGCCAGCTGTCGCGGCACATATCCTCGAGCGAATACTCGGCGTGCCAGCCGAGGATGCGCGCACTCTTGTCCGGGCAGGCGTACACGGTCGGCAGGTCGCCCGCACGGCGCGGCGCGATCCGGTACGGCACATGCACATGGTTGGCCGTCTCGAAGGCGTGCACCATCTCGAGCACGCTGTAGCCCTTGCCGGTGCCGAGGTTGAAGATGCTCTCGCCCGTGTGCTCCGCCATGTAGGCGATCGCCGCGACGTGGCCGCGCGCGAGGTCCATGACGTGGATATAATCGCGCACGCCCGTGCCGTCCGGCGTGTCGTAGTCGTCGCCAAAGACGTTCAGGCACTCGCGGCGGCCGATGGCCGTCTGCGAGATATAGGGCATGAGGTTGTTCGGCACGCCGCGCGGATCCTCGCCGATGAGGCCGCTCGGGTGCGCGCCGATGGGGTTGAAGTAGCGCAGCAGCACAACCGACCAGCTCGGGTCGGCCACGACATAGTCGCGCAGGATCTGCTCGCAGACGTACTTTGTCCAGCCATAGGGATTCGTGCAGTTGCCGGTACGGGACGTCTCGTAGAGCGGCATCTCGTTGTCGCCGGAGTACACCGTCGCCGACGAGGAGAAAATGATCTGCCGGACGCCGTGGTCACGCATCGCCTCGCAGAGCGTGATCGTCGAGCCGAGGTTGTTGTCGTAATATTCCAGCGGCATCTGCACCGACTCGCCCACGGCCTTGAGGCCCGCGAAATGAATGACGCAGTCGATCTTCTGCTCGGTAAAAATGCGGTCGAGTCCGGCGCGGTCGCGCACGTCCATCTGATAGAATTTCAGCGGCCGGCCCGTGATCTGTTCGACCCGTCTTCCCGCCTCTGCGCTGCTGTTGACGAGATTGTCCACCACGACGACATCCATGCCCTGCTCAAGCAGCTCCACGCACGTGTGGCTGCCGATATAGCCCATGCCGCCGGTCACCAATACGGTCATGCACCGTACCTCCTTGTGTTTGCTATGTTTTCTTTTATTGTACATCACATTCCGGCAGGATTCAACGGTTTTTCCCCTTGCCAGAAATTTACCGGGCGCGTGAATTTCCTGACAATCCCTGAATTTTCAAAAATTCGGTGATTTTGCTTGACTTTCGGGTACTGCTGGGCTAAACTGTTTGTATCATTGGTGATGTCGGGATGTCTGCGTACGCACGGTTTTTCATCCATTTCGCACCCCACCCCATCTCTTTTATCCATTCTTTTCTCTTTTTATCTGATCTCTCTTTACGGATTATCTACCCTTTTTGTTCTCCGCCGCATGGCATATCTCATCCCGTCACAGTGATCGCGACGCGGGCCTGCAGCGTACGGGGCACGTGTCCATATCGGCTGCGCGTGCAGCGAAAGGCCTCCGGGGGCGCCCGGGGGCCTTTTTCATTCCATATCAAAATCAAAAAAGCGTCAGGGCGCGCATACGCTCTGACGCTTTTTTCTGCTCCGCGCGCTCAGCTCTCCATCTGCTTGCCGAGGAAGCCCGACACAGCCTGCGCGAGCTTGCGCTCCGTCTCGCCGGCGGGGCCGTCGCCGTGCGCGGCCACGAACAGCACGCAGCCGAGCACGTCGCCCTCGGAGAGGATGGGCGCGGCGACGGCGACGGCGTAGCGCTCGTCGGTGTCGACGACCGGCAGCGTGCAGCTGTCGGCCGCATACTGCCCGCGCGTGCTCATGAGCTCTTCAAGCTCGCGGCTGATGCGCCGGTCGAGCAGCTCGCGCTTGCCGCCGCCGGCCACGGCGATGACCGCGTCGCGGTCGCACACGGCGGCGATGCCGCCGGTGGTCTTGTGCAGCGCGTCGCAGATCTGCGCGGCGAACTCGGACAGCTCGCCCATGGGGGAATACTTTTTGAAAATGACCTGCCCGTCGGTGTCGGTGTAGATCTCCAACGGGTCGCCGTTACCGATAACACTGACACGGAAAACCTTGTCCTCGTGGTTTTTGGAGGACTGGATCAGCGTGTTTTTGATATTTTCCGTGCCTTGCTTAAAATTTACGGCATCCTCCGTTTCCGCGGGGAGGGTCCCGCAACGCAGCAGAGTGTCGATGTCGGATTGGAGCTTGATTTCCAAGTGATCTTCATAGACGAGAATTTTGTCAATCAGCAGTTCCAGATCATTTCGTTCCAGCTTATCCTTTTCCAGAATGTCGCGGAACACGTCGATGGCGGTCTTTGCCACGCGGTTGACCTGAATGATGGTGTTGCGCTTGTCGGACAGCAGGTCGATCTGGTGGTGGATGCCGTCGATCTTTTTTTGCAGGTCTGCTTCCATTTCGTCATACAGCGCCTCGATGGAAGCTTCCTGCTCCGGCTTTTTCATAATCTCCCGGATGCGCTGACGCTTCGTCACCTTCAGCTCCTCGGTGAGATCGGCCAGTACCGCTGCCAGATTGTCGGCAGACTGTTCCGTTTCCGCCACCTGCTCGGTCTCCCGCTTCAGTTCCTCGTTGAGTTGCGCCAGCATGGCGGAGGATCTGTCCGCCAGCTTGCGCACATAGCTCTTCAGCAGCTCGTCCAGCCGGTCAACGCGGATATGGTGGCTGGTGCAGCCTTTCAGACCGCGACGGTGATACGTCCCGCAGGTGTATGCGGGCGCTAAATCGCTCCGGCTCATGGCAAACATCGGACTGCCGCAGTCGCCGCACTGCAAAAAGCCGGAATACACGTTGTCATTGATCTTCACGCCGCGATAGTTATTACGGCTGCGCTTTTCCCGCAAAGCGATGGTGATGGCGAAGGTGCGGTAGTCGATGATGGCCTGATGGTGGTTTTCAATAACGATATGCTCATCGTCGTTGCGCTTGATCTCCTTGCCGTTGATCTTGGCGCGGGTATACTTGCCCTGCCGGAGCGTGCCGATATAAAAATCGTTGTCCAGAATGCCCTGCACCGTGGCGATGGCCCAGGCGTTTTTGGCTTCCCGTTTCGTTTTCTTGCCCGCCGCCTCCTTGCGCATCCGCTCGGACATGCGCGGCGTGGGAACGCCTTGATCGGTGAGATAGTTGGCGATTTTCTTGTAGCCCCAACCGGCGTTGCTGTAAAGGTCAAAAATCCTGCGGACGGTCTCGGCTTCCGTGGGGATGATCTCAAACTGCTTGTCCTCGGTTACGAGATAGCCGTAGGGCGCGGCGCAGATCCACTCGCCGTCGTTCTGCCGCCGCTTGATGACGTTGCGCACCTTGCGGGAGGTGTCCGTGACGGGCATCTCGTTCACGAGAAACTGGAACTGGATTTTCAGCCAATCGTCGTCATTGGGGAAGTCCACGCCGTCCCCGATGGAGACGATCCGGACGCCCGCGTCGCGCAGGTCTTCCAGCTCTACCAGTCCGCGCGAGTTGCGGCGGGAGAAACGGGAAAAATCCTTGATGATGAGAATATCGTACTTGTGGGACATGAGTCCCCGGCGCATCTCCTGATAGCCCTCGCGCTGCTCAAACGTGTAGCCGGAGCGGTCGCGGTCTTCAAAAAACGTCAGCGTGCTGCCGGGGAAGTGGGTTTTTACATAGTCCTCGATGATGGCCTTCTGGTTCTCAATCGAGATGTTCTTTTGATCCTGCTCATCATCCACAGAAATACGGGCATAGCCCGCGATGTCAAATGTTTCAATCATGGTCATTCACCCTTGAGATACTTTTCCGTTTGGCGGTCAAACTCGGAAATGTACGCCTCGTCCTGCTTTTTGCGAAACTCCTCGTAGATCGCACCGACCTTTTTCGCTGCCGCTTCCCGCGAGATGTGACCCTTGCCGTCCAGCACGTTTCGGCGGTTGTTGGTCAGGAATCGATCGGTTTCGTTCAGCCAATCCTGCATACTCATCAGCTGCTCGTCCTCTGCCATCAGCTCGGCGTAGTCGATAAACATGGTCACCAGCCGGTTCAGGCGGGACAGCTCCTTTTCGTTCAGGTAGTTTTTCGCCACCAGTGTGTCGCTTTTGAGAATCTTTCCATCCGGCGCGCCCTTCCATGTGGTAAGCCCCATCGTGGGACTGTCCAGTGTCGCCCGCTCGGAAATCAGCTCCGCGGCAGTCTTGCCGGTGACGGCGTAATGCAGCTTGTTTTGTACGAAGGCATAGAAGGCCTTTGTCGTCTCACTATTTTTGTCGTAATCATAGCTGCACTGCTCGAAGACATCCGCGATTTTCTGATAGGCCCGGCGCTCGCTGGCACGGATCTCGCGGATGCGCTCGAGCAGTTCGTCAAAGTAGTCTTTCCCGAACGGGTGGCCGTTCTTCATCAGTTCGTCATTCAGTACAAAGCCCTTCTGGATGTACTCCTTCAGCGTCTTCGTCGCCCACTGGCGAAAGCGCGTGGCCTTTTTGGAGTTCACACGGTAGCCGACGGCGATGATGGCATCGAGGTTGTAGTGCTGGGTCAGATAGTTTTTTCCGTCGGCGGCAGTTGCCGAGAATTTCTCGGTAACTGCTTCTCGATTCAATTCGCTTTCCGCGAAGATGTTCTTCAAGTGCAGGGAGATGTTATCCGGCGTGCAGCCGAACAGCTCAGCCATCGCCTTCTGCGTCAGCCAGAATGTCTCGTCCTTGAATACGACGCTGACAAACTCTTTTCCGTTTTCATCGCTGTACAGCAGAATTTCACTGCGTTCCATCATTTCATTTTCCATTTGAATTCTCCTCCGTCCTCTCGTTCAGCGTCCCAAGCCAGCCACACAGATTTTTTAATCCTCAAGCAGCTGAATTCCGTTGTTTTCAATCTCTTTCATTTGGTTTCCTCCGTTCCTTGCAAGGCAAATGTGCCACGTATATCTATTTACAGATATCTTATTTCAGATAATATTGTACATGATGTTTTCAAGCTTTGCAAGGGCAAAAAAGAAAAGGGCGGAAGAGATTTCTCTCTTCCGCCCGAGGTTTATCGCTCCATGCCCACGGCCCGCTGCTTTTTCGCCCGCTGCACGGCCTTTTCGGCGCTGCGGCGGCGGTTGAAGATCAGCAGATCCCGCGTGTTCTCATAAAGATCGCCCTTGCCGGACTCGAACACGGCGACCATGTATTTCTTCGTCTTATACTTGGCGTAAATTTCCTTCAGCCCCTCCCGCAGGACGGGGTCAATTTTTTCTGCATTCGTCAGCCAGATTTCAACAAGCTTCTGATCGTCCCTGACGTTCATCTCCAAATAGAACCGACCTCCTTTAACAGCCTTAGTTTCCTCATCTTTCCTGCGACTTATGCGCGGCCACCTGCTTCGCTGCCTGCAAAATCTCCGGCGGGATGCCATCCACCATGCGGTGCAGCTCGTCCAGCTCCCGGAGCTTTTCGTTGATCTCCAGCTTTTTGCGGACGCTTTCCTTGGAGACCGTGCCCAGCTGCTTTTCGAGCGCCGCATTCTCGGCGGTCAGGGTCTTGTAGGCCGCGTCATACTTTTTGAGCTTCGTCCGCAGCGCCTCCGCGCCGGGAACGTACTTGCCTAGCAGCGCTTCCAGCTCGTCCAGCTTGGCCTTTTTGTTGAACGGATTGGTGTCGTTCAGGATCGCCATGATCTGCTCCTTCATCCGGTTCAGATGGACGGTCTCCTTGAACAGCCGCGGCGGGATATGGTCGCGCCCGGTTTCGCTGGCGCTCTCGCCGCGCTCCAGATCGGGATATTTTTTGACCATATGCTTCCAGAACTCGTCCTGCCACCATGTCAGCTTTTTCTTGTTGCCGACGATCTCCTTGGCAGAGAGCCGCTTGTCCGCCGTCAGCGGGATAAAGCAAAGGTGCATATGGGGCGTTTTCTCGTCCATATGCACCACGGCGGATATAATGGTTTTCGGGTCTTGGTGTTTCCGGATGAAGTCCAGCGCCTCCTGAAAATAGGCTTTGACCTCGATTTTCTTCTTACCCTTGAAGAACTCCGGGCTGGCTGTCACCAACGCCTCCACCACGCGCACGCTGTCCGACCGCGTGCGGCAGCCCGCCTCCGCGATCTGCTTTTCCGCCTCGGCGCGGTACTTGCGCTGGGGCGTCACCAGATGGAAATTGAGGTGACTGCGGGACGTGTCCACGTCTGGATTGCTGGCGTACTTCTCCTTGGTGCGCTCGTTGTGGGACTCAATATGCCCGATTTCCGGCCCCTTATATTTGGCAAAGCGGAGAATGGCGTACTGCGCTTTCATCGGCGATCCCCTCGCTTTACCCACACGATGTCGCAGTCCAGCACGTCGGCCAGCTCCATAACCTCCTTATAGCGGATGCTCTCCCGCTGCAATTTTGCGGACAGATTGGAAACGCTGTCGCTCCAATCGTATTCATCAGCCAGTCGGTCAACGACCTCCTGCATCGTAAAACCGGCGCGGACGATCTGCGCCTTGATCTCATTTCTGATGTTCATAAAAACCTCCTGTTTTTTCGTTATGAAAACAGCGAAGCGGGTACGCTCTCCAACGCATCCGCTTCGCTGTCTGGTGTAAAAATCTGTTCTGCTCAAATCCGCTGGAAACGTGGCGGTCGATGCCCTCTTCGCAAGTGAGGGGTATCGACTTTCCGAAACCGTGTGACATTTCATAAAACCGTGCATATGCACGCTTTTTCGTAATGCCGGTACGCTGCTCCGAGCAGCGCGTTTTCGTGAAATGGTTTCGTTTCCGCGCAAATTTCTTTCCGGTTCTTATCGCTCTTGAAAATACCCTCTCCTTTTCAGCTCCTTCAAATCAAAAATCACATCTTCGACACGGAGCTTGGCGAGCGCGCTGAGTTCGTAAATGTCGTAGGCGTTATCGATGAAAAGCAGCGTCATCAGCAGCTTTTGACTTCCAGTCAGGCTGCTGTCATAGATGTGAAACAGCGGCAGTTCCTTAAAATGCGGTTTCTTCACTAAATTCCTCCTTCACAGCTGAACCGGAAATCATCCATCCCATCCGCCCATCCATCCCGGATGTTTGGGATGGATGGGATGGAGAAATTTGAGTCTGATCTCATAAAACCGGCGGCGCGGCCAGCGCCTCGATGCCCCAGAAGCCGTTGACCCGCTTGCCGAGGGCGTTCTGGATGTGATTGTCGTGCTCCAGGCCGAACTCATCGGCGTGCTTTTTGAGCGTCATGCTCACCGTCCGCGCGGCGAGCGGCTTGTAGGCGTTGTCGCTGCACCACAGGCAATAGATACCATACAGCGCGGCGGAGGGGATGGCGCTGTCGGCCTTCAGGCGGATGTAGCCCTCCGAGCGCAGGAACAGCAGCACATTGTCGGCCTCCCGCCGGGCATCCTCGCGGTTTGCTTTCGTCTGACTGCTCTCTGTGAAGCGGAAGTTATTGGCCTGCAAGCGGCGCAGGCCTTCGAGACACCAGAGGAAGATGCCCTCGATCTCTCCGCAGAGCTTGTCCGCGAGAAAGGGGTCGTCCTCGCGGTTCGGCGGCCTTTTCTTCACCGACAAAATGAGCTGGCGGCGGTAAAAGCCGTCCGAGTGGTCGTAGAGCGATTCCAGATCGCCGTTGGAAAAGGCAAGAAACCGGACGTACATCTGTCCCTGATAGCTCTGCTCCCCCTTGCGCTCCAAATCCATCGGCATTTCGGCGGTGATGAGGGACTTGAGATAGTGGGTGGATTTCAGCGCTTCCAGCTTCATGTCGTCGTCTACCATCAGCAGCTCGTGCTCCAGATCGGCGCGGGCAAAGGGGCTACGCTCCACCTTAGCGATGCTGCCGTTTTTCATGTTACCGCCCAGCAACTTCTGCATCACCACGCCGATGCGGCTCTTGCCCTCGCCGCCGTTGCCCTTGAGCAGCATCATGACCTGCCCGCGGTTCGTCGGAATCAGGCAGTAGCCGAAGTATTCCTGTAAGGTCAGAACGTCCTCCGGCTCCAGCAGGTCAGGCAAAAACCGCAGCCATGTCATCGGCTGCGGCGCGCTGGGGTCATATCGGATGGGGAGACGGTTGCGGCAGAATTCTTTTTCGACACGAAACACACCATTGAGAAACAGCATACCGTTGGCAACATGAATACGGTCCTCCTGAATGGGCAGCTCCGGCGTGTAAGCCTCCAGCTTGAGCGTTTCCAGCAGACTGGTGGCGCGGCGGGCCGTGCCGCTGGTGAAATGCGGGCGAAGCATCTCATAAATCTGCTTCCGAATGCTCTCCTCGTCAGCAACGCGGCCCTCCACCGTGAAAAAGCTGCCGCCGACGCAGACCATCGGATACTCTGCCAGAAAGTCCTCACAGAACAGCACCTCGTTGAAGTGCTTGTCCTGCATCCAGCGCGGCGGTTCATTTCGTTCCATGTGATTCCTCCCTGATCTGCCGGTTTCGCTCCTCCATCAGCGCCAGCCGGTTGTCCTTCTGCAAGTCGGTCACCACCTCGGCCCGCTCCTTCGGCGTGCCGCAGGTCAGAATGTCCAGCATATTTTCGATGCGCTCCAGCATGTGACAGGCCTCCGCATAGCGCGGGTCGATGGCGTCCTCCGGCAATTGCGGGGCACAATTCAACTTCCAGTCCTGCAAGATTTGCAGGTAGTCTCCCAGCACGCGGAAGCAGCGCCGCTCGGTTTCTGCCTGCGATTTCCCGCGCTGTAGCTTTGCGAGAATGGACGGCTTTTGCTCGGTGATGCCGAAGTCTACCGCCAGCTTCTTCGCCGCGTCATAGCCGCTCAGGCCGAACAGCCTTGCCGCAAGGTTGATCACATCGCCGTGGGCCCCGCAGCCGAAGCAGTAGAAGTAAT
>OLNZ01000564.1_pt1 | contig 35029 bp, 24 predicted proteins | sample 1672981 | NCBI WGS metagenome assembly OLNZ01 (sample SAMEA3136743, study PRJEB25190) | human gut metagenome | biome: human gut; feature: human-associated habitat; material: faeces | place: Austria | collected 2013 | reverse complement strand
GTCTGCCCCTGACCGCTTCCCACTGCGTCAACAAGATCATCACCGAGATGTGCGTGCTGGAAGTCACCGAGAACGGCCTGGTCATGACCGAGATCAATCCCGAGTTCACCGTCGAGCAGGTGAAGGCTGCCACCGCTGCCCCCATCACCGTCGCCGAGAACCTGAAGTCCATGATCGACTGAGCTTCCTGCCAGTCAGCTGCATTTCATTAAGAACGCCCCGATGTCACGGCATCGGGGCGTTTAGCTTGTCAAAAAAGGGCGGCGTCCTTTTTTGACAAGCTGAGGCCCGCAGGCGAAAGCCTGCGGGCCTGTGTTATGCTGCGATAATCTGATAAGCCTTACCCGTTGGGCAGGGACTTCACGGTGACGGTAGTATGAGCCACCAGCTTGTTCCCGGCATAAACGTGGATGAAGTAGGTGCCGGTGCTGTTGTGCTTGGCCAGGTTTGCTGCGGCCACCCAGGCGCCGCCGATGTTCTCGCCCTTGTACCAGGTAAGATCATCCTGACCGCCTGCGCTGCTCCACACGGCGAAGCGCACATTGCTGTATCCGGCAGCGCTGTACAAACGCAGCCGCATCCAGTTAAAGTCGTCGGTAACAATGGCTTGGGCACTCTGCTGCGGCGGCATGCCGTGTACATTGGCGGTGGTGTGGGCCACCAGCTTGCCGTCGGCATACACATGAATGAAGTAGCCGCCCAGGGTCTTGTGGTTCAGCAGCTTCACACCGGCGGACCAGGTATTGCCGTTGAGCCGTCCGTCATACCAGACCAAGTCATCCTGACCGCCTGCGCTGCTCCACACGGCGAAGCGTACCTTGCCGTACTTGGCGGCGGTAGTCAGCGCCAGCTCGATGGCGGCGTTGTCCGAGGAAACTGTAGCTGTCAGGCCGGTCTTGACGCCGGGGGCAGCGGGAGGCAGGCTCTTGACCTGGGCGGTGGTATGGGCCACCAGGGTCCTGCCGCTGTACACATGGATGAAGTAGGTGCCAGTGCTGTTGTGCTTGGCCAGGTCCACGTTATAGGTCCAGCGGTTGCCGCCGGCAGACTTGGCGGTGTACCAGGTCAGGTCGTCCTGGCCGCCTGCGCTGCTCCACACAGCAAAGCGGATGCCGCTGTAGCTGCGGACAGCGTCCAACTGGATGGACATGGTGCGGCAGTCGGCAGATACCTGCGCGGTGACGGTATCAGGCGTCGGGAGCTTGGCCACCTGGGCGGTGGTGTGGGCCACCAGCTTGCTGCCGCTGTACACATGGATGAAGTAGGTGCCGGTGCTGTTGTGCTTGGTCAGGTCCACATCATAGGTCCAGCGGCCGCTGCCCGCGGACTTGGCAGTGTACCAGGCCAGATCGTCCTGACCGCCTGCGCTGCTCCACACGGCAAAGCGGATGCTGCTGTAGCTGCAAGCAGTATCCAGCTGCACAGACATGGTGCGGTAATCGGCGGACACCTGGGCAGTGACACTGTCAGGAGCCGGGAGCCTGGCCACCTGGGCGGTGGTATTGCCGATGAGCCGGTTCTGGCCGGAGTCGGAGGAATAGGCGTGAATGAAGTAGGAACCGGTGCTGTTGTGGTTCACCAGGGGCACCGTATAGGTCCACTGACCACTGCCGTTCTTCTTGGCAGTGTACCAGGTCAGATCATCCTGTCCGTTCGCGCTGCTCCACACAGCGAAACGCACGTTGGAGTGGGCGTGGCCGTTGCCTGCGTCCATGGTCACCGTCATGGTGCGGCACTCACTGTCCACCACAGCGGATACGGAGTGGCGCTTGGCAGGGGTGCTGGAGCTATGGGCCGCGCCGCAGTAGCGGCAGACGTATCGTACCTGGCCGGCGCTGACGCAGGTGCTGGAGTCGCTCTTGACCACATCCGTATGGCCCACGGTGTGGGTATTCTGGAAGGTCAGGCCGCCCAGCAGCTGGCCGTGGATGCCGTGGTTGTACACATGGACCAGGTAGCGGCCCACCACATTGTACTTGCACATAGGCACCCGGATGGTGTAGGTGCCGTCGCCGTTGGCGGTGGCATTGTACCACACCAGGTCGTCCTGGCCGTCCTGCTGGCTCCAGGCAGCGGCCATGATGTTGCCGTAATTCCTGCCCTGGCCGGAGGGCGGCGTGATGGTGACCACGATCTCCTTCTCGTCGGCGGACAGACGGCCCCGGACCAACTCATACAGACGGCCATCCGCACCGAACTCGTACCAGGTTCTGCCGATCAGGCGGCGGCCGGTGTACATAACGCCGAAGTCATCACCCATATCGGAGGTCTCGAAGTAGTAGGTAGCGTTGCCGATGTCCTTCCAGCCGGAAGCAATGCGGCCGTTTTCAAAGTACAGAGTCTTGCCGTCGTCGCGCTTGACAAAGCCCGTGGGGCCGCTGACCACCACGCCGTCGTCAAAGACGAACTGCTTGCCGTACAGGGTCACCTTTCCGTCGTAGGCCACACCGCTCTTGTCAAAGCAATACACCTCAGGGTCGATGACGAACCAGCCGGTGTGCCAGGCGTTGTTGTAGCAATACATCCGCAGGCCGGTGGCCTCATCCCGGGCCCAGCCGGTATAGCCCGCGTCCTTCAGCTCCACGGCCTGGCCGCAGAAGGAGCATACCAGCTTGCCGTCACGGACGTACACGGTGTCGCCGGAGAAGTCGTGGCCCTTATCGCGGCACACGCTGGCAGGGACCCGCATGGTGTAGGTATCCATCAGGGACTGGGCGCCCTCGGCGCTGACAGAGTAGGTGCGGACGGTCATAGCGTCCGCGGTGGCCTCCACGGCCAGGTACAGAGAGTCGTACTCCTGGGACACCTGGGCAAAGTGGAAGTCAGGATTATTGACGGCCTTGTACTCGGTGCTGCGGGACTTTTCACCCAGGTCGCCGCAGATGTAGTACAGCACGCCCTTGCCGTAGGTGGCGGGCAGACGGCCGTTCTGAGTGGTCTCGGACACAGGCTGGCCATCCTTCAGCACCATGGTGCGGGCATAGCTGTGGTCGTGGCCGGAGAACACCACGTTGATCCCGGCGGCCTCGGCGGCTGCGGGAATATAACGGTTAAAGGCCTCGCTGCTGCCGTTGGGATTGGTATAGTATGCGGGCTGGTGAACGGCCAGCACCTTCCAGGTGCAGCTGGACTTGGCCGCATCCTGGATCAGCCACTGGCAGGCGTCCTCCAGGTTGGCGGCAAAGTTGATGACCGCCACATACACATCGCCGTACTCCACGGAGTAATACAGCTTGTCGGGCAGCGTCCACAGGCTGGAGGCGTTGCCGCCGGACAGGTCGCCGTAATATTCATGGTTGCCCATGACCTGCACCACGGGAATGTCGGCGTAGTTCCTGGAGAATACATCCAGAATTTCGTTCCACTGGACCAGGTTGCCGCCGTTGTCCACAAAGTCGCCGGTCTGGATACCGAAGTTCATGGGCTGGCTGTTGATGTTGGCGGCGATGGCGTTCATCAGGCGGATCTCCTCCTGATCGCTCTCCGCGATGCCGGAGAGTTGGGTATCGCCGATGACAAAGAAGCGGGTGGTGGCCGCGCCGGGCTGGCTGGTGGTGAAGGTCATGTTTTCAGACCACCTGCTGCCGTCGCCCACACGGTAAACGTAGGTGGTGCCGGACTTCAGCCCGGTCAGGGACACGGTACTGACATAGACGGCGTCGCCGGAGGTGGTGAACTCACACAGAGTGACCTGGCCCTGGGCCCTGGAGGAGAAGGTGCCCTTGAAGCTGTTCTTTTCGCTGTACTGAACCACGGCCTTGGCCTGCGCGGTCAGGGGGTTGGACACCCAGGTGATGTTCTGGCAGCTCTGGGCATTGGGGGTGGCGTTGAGCTGCACGAATGCGGGCATACCGTCGCTGCTGCCGCCGGCGCGGCGGGTGACGATGATCGTCTCGAAGGAGCGATGGCTGTCCTTCCGGGCGATGACACCGGTGCGGGAGCCGGCAGCCAGCTTGTTGAAATAGTCTGTGCTGATCTGGCCAGAGCCGTCGGTGGTGCCGATGCAGGTTTCGCCCACATACAGGTCCACACCGGAGGCTGCCCTGCCGTCAATATCCTTCACATACAGCTTGGCCGCGCCCGCGCCCTCCACCATAATGTCGGAGGTAACGGCGTAGTAGCCCTGCATGGGCAGCCGCAGGCTGCCGGTGGAGGTGGTATAGGTGACACCGTCACAGGTGTAGGACACAGTGACGGAAATGGGCAGGCTGTCCAGTGCCGTGACCCCGGCGGGCATGGGCATAGTGAAGGTGAACAGGTCCTTCCCGGCAGAGCCGGTGCGGTTCATGTTCACGGTGACGGTCTTTTCCGTGGTGGTGCGGCGGGCAGCGGAGCTGGTGCCCTCAAAGCCCTCGCCGTAGCCCAGGGAAGCGCAGGTGTTGAACGCGCCCTTGCCGCCGTTTTCGTCGGTGTCAAACAGGTCCACGTTGCCGTACACGATGTGCGCGGTGACGGAATCGATCTTCCCTGCATTGGGGGAGGTCACGTTGACCACATAGTTCTCGCCCACCAGCGCATAGGACGGCGCGTCCAGAGTCAGCGTGGGGATGGCGGCACGACCCTTGACGGTAAAGGTACGGGTGACGCTGGCGCGGTTGCCGAAGCCGTCCATGATCTCCACCTTGATGCTGTGGCGGCCATTGGGCAGGGTCACGGAGCCGGTAACGGCCTGGTCGGTGTTGGCAAAGTTCTTGATGTCCTGGCCGTCGATGGTGATGACCGTGTTTTCGGCGGACACACCGGTGCGGTTCTCGCCCTGGGGATCATAATACCCGGTAAAGAATTGCAGCTCATTGTCCGTCAGCACGGTGGAACCGTCCTCAGCCAGCTCCGTCAGATCCGTGTAGCCGGTGACGGAGGCGCTGCCGCCGCGGACAGAGGTGATGACGGGGTTCTCCAGGTCGTCAGCCGTGGTGCCATACACCGCGCGGATGTTGTCCACATACAGGCTTCCGGCAGCCCGGGAGCCGCAGGTGATCTTGTTGCCGTCCACGTCGCCGGTGCCGCCCTCGATGATGATGGTCCACAGCAGCACCTGGCCGGCGGTGATCTTCAGGGGATGGTTTTCCACGTCCTGGGCCTTGTCATACACGCTGCTCAGATCGGCCTCCACATACTTCCAGCCGGACCAGTTGATGCCGGTGTACTGGGTGGTGGTGTCCACGGTCTCGCCTGCGGCGTTGACGGTGGTAGTCTTCAGGTGCAGCAAGCTGGTGGAAACGTACTTCTCCCCGTTCCAATAGGACACGCTGGTGCTGAGCCAGTAGTTGGGCGTGCCCTCCGGGGCGTAGACCCACATGCCCAGGGCGGTGGGACGGCCCTCGATGACCACGTCCTCGCCGCTGTAGCGCAGGTATTCGTTGGTGTTGTTGGTGCCGGAGATCTTCGTATAATCGTAATGATACTCCAGAGACTTCTGGCCGAAGCGCACGGGCCCCTCGTCGGAAGCTACGCGGCGGGCATACATATCCCACGCGCCCTCCTGGGCGGTGGAGATGGCGCCCACATAGTACTCATAGCCCATGGAGCGGAACAGGGTAGCGGGGTCCTGGGCGCAGTCCCAGCTATAGGGTGCGCCGGCGGAGTTGCAGTCCCATTCCGCGTTGCTGCTGATAAAGTCGGGGCATGCCAGGCCGAAATCGGTAATGGGCCCGTAGGGGATGTCCAGACCGTTGGGATCCTTGCTGACCTGACCGGCCACGCCGAAGCCCGCGTCGCTGACGCCGGGCAGATTATGGGCGCTGTGACCGGAAAAGCTATTCAGGTTGCCCCACACGGCGTTGGCACCCACGTTCACGCCGGACTTGGAGCTCTCGTCCTCAAAGTCCAGAAGGATGGTGGGCATCTTGCCGATCTCCACGGTGACGGTATCGGTAAGCTCCTGGCCGTTTGCCTTGGTATAGGTGACAGTGATCTCTGCTTTACGGGTCTGGCTGGCCTTGGCGGCAGTATGGAGCTGATTGTCCACGATGGTGCCGATGTCGGCGGCGGTGGTGCCCTCGGTCAGAGGTCGGATGGTCCAGGTAAAGTCGCCGTCGTGATAGTGGATATCCCGCAGGCTGCTTTTGACGGTGAGGCCCAGGTCGCTGGTCTTGTCATAGTCCAGGGACAGGGTCTTGCCGGCGAAGGACACCTGATCGGGCTCGGCGATGGTGATGGAGGCGGAGCCCACATCCTGACCCTGATAGGTCAGGCGGACCCGCACATCGCCCACATAGCCCTTGGCGGCGGTAAACACACCGGTGGCGGCGTCGATCCGTCCGGCAGCGGGAGTATCCAGCACCCAGGTCAGGCCGCTTTCAGGCAGGTCGGCCGCGCCGCCTGCGGAGTCAGCGCCCAGGGCCGTGAAGGGCACCCGGCTGCCGGGGGTATAAAGCTCGTTCTGGGGGCTCACGGACGCGTGGTCAAAATCGCCGTCAAAGCGGGCGGTGGACACCACCAGCAGGGCGTCGGACACGGTGCGCTCCAGGCCGTCACTGGGGCTGTTGCGAACCACCAGCTCGTCGGTGCCCTCATAACAGGCTGCCACGGTGGCGGAGCCGCCGCCATCCAGATAAATAGCGGTGACGCAGCCGGCATCCTTCAGGAAACTGGCCACTTCATACATGCTCATACCGATGGACATGGGCTCCTGTCGGCCGTCGGCCTCAAAGAATACCACGGAGCCGTCGGCCCGTATGCCCACGCTGTTGCGGGGCATGCGGTCGCCCTGGTCCAGGCCGGGAACAATCTGGCCGTTCTCCACCAGCATATAGGGGCCGGAGACGGCCTCCACCACATCGGAGGTGTCGCTGCCCGCCTTGCGGATCACGGCGGAGCCGTCCTTCAGAATGGCAAAGAAGGGCTCATTACCGGTTTTTACCAGGTTGCCCTCCATAATGAGGTAGCCGGTGGGCGCGCCGGTCTGCATGTTGTAGTAGTCGGCGTTGGTAGCCAGTACCACGCGGCCATCGGTATCCGAGGCCCGTCCGTAGGCGGCGGCCTGGGCGGTGGTCTGGGACATCTCCCACTTGAGCCGGCCGCTGCTGACCATAGCCTTGCGCTGGGCAGCGGTGCTGCCGTCGTAGTAATAGCCGGTGTAGCTGGCCTTCAGGGTCACATCCTTGCTCAGGTCGATCTCCGAAAGGTAGCCCACCACCTGGCTGCCGTTGACGTTGCGCATGACCACCTTTTCCAGGGTCACGCCGCTGGCCACGGCATTCTTGGTGCGGGTGATGGGAGTAAGTCCGGCGGAATTGCCGGACATGGTATCCGCCTGGGGCAGCTGTGCGTCAGGTTCTGCGGTGTCGCCGGGCTGCGTCTCCGTAATGGCAGCGTCCGGCTCCGTCTCCTGGAGCCCGGTGGCCCAGGTCTGGGGCATGACCAGACCCACCACCATCATCAGCGCCAGAAGCAGAGATAATGCCTTCTTCATATTTTTCCTCCGTTACAGTTTTTGATTTCCTACTCGTCGCAGGGGATCTCCATCAGGTGTTCCGGGCTGCTCGTTCCTCCTTTCAGATCACATAGGCGGTGGTATGAGCCACCAGATTCTGCTTGCTATTGCCATAGGCATGGATGAAATACGTACCCGCTCCCTTGTGCCGGGCCAGCGTCACCGTATACGTCCAGTCACCGTTGGACTGCTTTTTCGCCTCGTACCACTGCAGGTCGTCCTGGCCGTTGACAGCGCTCCAGACGGGGAACCACACCCGGCTCAGATCGCTGCGGCCTGTCAGTGTCACAGTCATGTACCGCCCATCGGCGGACAGCTGGGTCCACACCTGGGGAGACACGGCCTGAGCGACGGAAACAGTGGTGTGGGCCACCAGATTGCGCTTATCATTGCCGTAGGCGTGGAGGAAATAGCCCCCCGCGTTCTTGTGGTTGGCCAAGGGCACCCGGCAGGTCCAGCTGCCGTCTGCCTGCTTGACCGCCTCGTACCACCGCAGGTCGTCCTGACCGTTCACGGCGCTCCAGGTGGGGAACCATACCCGGCTCAGATCGCTCCGGCCCGTCAGAGTCACGTCCAGATATCTTCCGTCGGCAGACAGCACCGCCGTCATGGCGGGCTTTTCCGGCTGCACCAGCTTCTCCACATAAGCGGTGGTGTGAGCTACCAGGTTCTTCTTATCATTGCCGTAGGCGTGGATGAAATACGTACCCGTGCTGCCGTGGTTGGACAGAGGCACCCGGCAGGTCCAGCTGCCGTCTGTCTGCTTCACCGCCTCGTACCACCGCAGGTCGTCCTGACCGTTGTCCTGGCTCCAGGTGGGGAACCACACCCGGCTCAGATCACTGCGGCCCGTCAGCGTTACGTCCAGATACCGCCCGTCAGCGGACACGGCGGCCTTCATCTCCGGCCCGGGAATCTTCTCCACATAAGCGGTGGTATGGGCCACCAGATTCTGCTTGCTATTGCCGTAGGCATGAATGAAATAGGTGCCGGTGGTGTTGTGGCGGCTCAGGAGCACGGAATATGTCCAGCTGCCGTCCGCCTGCTTCCGGGCCTCGTACCATTGCAGGTCATCCTGACCGTTTTTCTGGCTCCAGGTGGGGAACCACACCTTTGCCAGGTCGCTGCCGCCGGTAAGCGTCAGGTTCAGATACCGTCCGTCAGCGGACAGCGCCGCCTTCAGGGCGGGCTTTTCCGGCTGGACCAGGTTGTCCACCACCACGGTGCCGTGGTCCAGAAGTCCCTGGGGCAGGCCGTTCTGGTTGTAAACGTGGACCATATAGGTGCCGGTCTCCTGGTGGTTGATCAGAGGCACCTCGGCCACCCAGCGGCCATTCTGTTTCTTGGCCTGATACCAGTGCAGGTCGTTCTGCCCGTCCTGCTCACCCCACACAGCGAAACGCAGGGCCGTCTGCTGGGGGGCGGAATAGGTCAGATACATCACTGTGCGGGCGGTGTTGAAGTAATAGCCCAGCTGCTGGGGACGCACGGCAGGCGTGAACGCCCCTGCGCGGCCATTGAGCCAGGTACGCACCCGGTCCAGTGCCTCGTCATAGGTGGGAGCAAAGGGCATACCGCCGGGCTTGGGGTTTGCAGTGCCCAGGGTGCTCCAGCGGAGGTAATTCAGGTCGGCGGAGACGCCGATCTCGGCCTTCCGGCCGTCAATTTGCCCGGCCATGCCGGTAAGCACCGGCTCATACCGGGCATACAGCTCCTGCACCCGCTGATAAAAGGCCGGGATGTTCAGCATTTTCTTCATGAGCACGGAGGTATCGCAGGCGTTGTAGTCCGTGACCTTCTCCTGCTTGTTGCCCATGCAGGTGTCAAAGTCCCACAGAGGACCCACATGCAGCACATCGGACGCGCCGTCCTGATACCAGAAGAAGCTGGTGAAGAAGGACTCGCCGTTGAGAACGTACTCGTTCATCAGATAGTAGCGGGCCAGGGAGTCCACGTCGATCATGGCGTTGAGCTGGGCCAAGGACAGATTTTCCCAACCCTCTGAGGTCAGCGCCGTAGTAAAGCGGGTCATGGCGGTCTGGAAATTGCTCATGGCCTGGGCAATATGCGCGTCATCCTCCTCCACGATCTCCTTCAGAGCAAAGTAGCTGTTCAGCCGCCCCTCGAAGAAATAGTGGTCCTCGTCGGTGGCAAAGCCGTCATCCAGCTCAAACATGGCCCCGGCAGGATCCTGCAGATTCAGGCGGTTTTTGCCGATCTCGGCCTTCTCGCCGATGAGATACACACCCAGATACTCGCCGTCCACCCACAGGTCCACATATTTATATTCCGTCACATAGGGAAAGCCCATCTGCTCCGCCGCATCATACACCAGGCGGGTGCGGATCATGCTGTCGTCAGAAGCATTGGCCAGGAGGATCCACTTCTTGGCCGCAGGCATGCCCAGCACGGAGGTTTTCTTGCTGAACTTGATCTGATAGGGCTTCTTGGCATATTCCCTCCAGGTGGAATTGCCGCGGCCCTTGAACTCCACGGTGCCGGTGAGAACGTCGTCGCCGTCCGTCAGCACCAGGTCGTTGCCGGGATATTTCACGTTCTTGTCCCGGTGCACCTGCTCCAGCGTGGTACCGTTAAGGGTCAGGCGCAAACTGGGCAGACTGCTCTGCTTCGCGCAGATCTGCACCGTTTTACTGCCGTCCAGCGTCAGAGTCACCCGGTCGCTGGCGGCAAACGCGCCGGTAAGGGTGCCATGCTCCCGGTCCAGTGTCCCGGCAGAAGCTGCCGTCACGCTGCCGCTGAAGGACAGCACCGTGTCCGCCAGGCTCTCGTCGGCAGGCAGAAACAGATACCATACCCCATCCTTTTCGGAACGGTATCCCTGGTTGGTCCACTGCCGGGCGTCCACGGTCCAGCAGCGGAAATCGTTGCCTCCGGCAAAGGCTGTGGCCGTCAGCAGCGCCGTCAGTATTGCGGCTGCCAGCAGCGCCCACAGCCAGGTGCCGGTTTTTCTTGTTGCTTTCATGCATCTTTCTCCCATCTGAAAAGGTGGCGCGAACGCGAGAATCTGCGGGGCAAAATGCCGCTGTTCCGCCAATTACACTGTATTATATCAGATACACCGTGGAATTTCAAGCGTAATCTTCCGTAAAATCGCCAAAAATCACGCACATTTTTGGTGGAAACGTATAAAAAGAGAGTCTCCGGCCCCTGTCGAAGACCCTCTTTTTATGCTGTTTACCGACGAATGATGTGATCCGCTCAGTCCTCGCGGCTGGCCAGCACGTTCATGGAGACGGGCTCGTCATTGGCAATGGGAGCGGACAGGTTGACGCTGGAGTAGCCGCCCCGGAGCTCGGAGCTGTCCTCAAACGTCTTGGTGCAGCGGTCATACTCCACCTGCATCACGGAGGAGATAGTGTGGCGTCCGTAATCGTCCAGCTTGGCATACTGATCCAGGATCCGCTGGGTATCCTCGGTCAGGTGGATGTTCTCCTCGCCCAGAGCGCAGATGCCCAGGGTGCGGCAGATCTGGACCACCGTGTCAAAGGAGGAACCGCCGATGCCGTTGTGCAGCGCGCTGTTGATGGTGGACAGAGGAATGCCAACCGCAAAAGCGAACTGCCGAACGCTCTTGTACTGGCGGGAAATTTCGTCCCGTACGATGTTGGTAAGTTTGTCCATAATTCGACCCTCTTTACTGTAGATTCCAGAAACGACTTTCTCTCTGGATGAAATGATTATATCAAAGCAAACGAGAACTCGCAAGAGGGAAATACAAAAAAACATATAAAATTTTTACAAAAATCTGATAAACAGGACCGTCGAAAGCCAACAGGACAAATTTCTCTTTTCATTTTGGCCGCTATGTGGTACACTGTATGGGAATTAGGAGGGATGACTCCTGTGAAAAAGGCATGGTTGCCCCGCACCGCAGCGGGGCAAGTGGCGGTGCAGCTGTTGCGCCGGTATTATCTGCATGACGTGGGGCGCGACAGCGCAGCGCTGACGTATTATCTGCTGTTCGCTCTGTTTCCGCTGATGGTGTTTGTCAGCACGCTGCTGGGCATTCTGAAGCTGGATGTGGACAACATTTCTCAGTTTCTGTCCCAGCTGGTCCCGGCGGACGTGGTTTCGGTGCTGGAGGCATATTTAATATATGTATCCGCCAACGCCAGCCGCCAGCTGCTGTGGTTCAGTCTGGTCTTTTCCATCTGGTTCCCCATGCGGGCCACCAGCTGCCTGCTGCACTCCCTGCGCAAGGCCTTCAACATGGGTCCGCCCCGGAAGATGCTTTTGAACCAGCTGGCCATTCTGCTGTTCACCGTCTGGCTGATCCTCTCCATCGGGCTGACACTGCTGTTGGTGACGGTGGGCCGCCGGGCCCTGGAGTTCGTGTCCGGGCTCATTGCCCTGCCGCAGGGCTTCATTGACCTGTGGAGCTATCTGCGCTTCATCGTTCTGGGCGTGGTGATGTTCCTGATGCTGACGGTGCTGTATATGCTGGCCCAAGGCCAGCGCCGTCCCCTGAAGGAAGTTGCTCCCGGGGTAGGCATCTCTCTGGCGGCATGGATGGTCCTGTCCCTGGCGTTTTCTTATTATGTGGAGCATTTTGCCAATTACTCCGTGCTGTACGGCTCCATCGCCACGATAGTCGTGGTGCTGCTGTGGCTGTATATGAGCGGCACGGTGCTGATCATGGGCGCGGAATACAGCGCCGTTATCCTGCGCCGCAGGCGCAGCCGGCTGCCGTCGGGCAGCGGAGAGGAGCAAGCATGAAAATCATCATCGTAGGCAACGGCAAGGTCGGCTATGCCATTGCGCGGCAGCTGGCGGTAGAGGATCACGACATCACCATCGTGGATGACGACGCCGCAGCCCTGCACCGGGCCGACAGCACCCTGGACGTCATGTGCGTGGAGGGCAATGGAGCCAGCATCAGCGTGCTGGACACTGCCGGGGTCCGCAGCGCGGACCTGGTCATTGCCGTCACCAATCTGGACGAGACAAACCTGGTGTGCTGCCTCATCGCCAAAAAGCTGGGGGCCAAGCACACCATCGCCCGGGTACGCAACCCCGAGTATCGCCGGGATGACACCATGCTCAAGCGGGAGATCGGCCTGGACATGCTCATCAACCCCGATCTGGGGGCGGCCCAGGAGATCGCCCGGATCCTGAGCTTCCCGGCGGCCTTTTCCGTGGAGCCCTTTGCCGGAGGCCGCATCGATATGATCGGTTTTCAGGTAACGGAGCAGGACACCCTGGCCGGGGTGTCCCTCAACGATTTCCACCGCAATCGCCTGGCGGAGGTGCTGATCTGCGCCGCCCACCGGGGGGACAATTTTATCATCCCCGACGGCTCCTTCGTGCCCCGCAGCGGGGACAAGCTCTATATGGTGGGCACCAAGGCAGAACTGCAAAAAATGCTCCGGGGCATCGGCCGCACCCTGCAAAGAGTGAAGAACGTATCCATTCTGGGGGGCAGCCGCATCACCATGTACCTGACCTGGGAGCTGGCCCGCAGCAATACCAAGGTCCGCATCGTCGAGATGAAGCACGACAAGTGCCTGCGTCTGTCGGCCTCCCTGCCCGGTGCCATGATCATTGAGGGCGACGGCACCGACGCAGACCTGATCGACAGCGAGAACATCTTTGAGACCGACGCCTTCGTTGCCCTGACGGACCGGGACGAGGAGAACCTGCTGATGGCCCTGACGGCTCAGCGGGCGGGAGTCCCCAAGGTGCTGGCCAAAATGACCCGGCCCAACTACATGGATCTGGTGCAGGAGACAAAGCTGGGCAGCATCATCAGTCCCAAGGATCTGACCTCCAACCAGATCACCCGCTATGTCCGGGCTCTGGCCAATTCCCAGGGCAGCACTGTGGAGAGCCTGTATAAAATGCTGGACGGCTCCGTGGAGGCTCTGGAGTTCACCGCCACCGCCTCCAGCCGCTCGGTGCTGGACAAGCCTCTGAAGGACCTGGCCCTGAAAAAGGGCGTTCTGCTGGCCGCCATTGCCCGGGAAAACAAGATCATCATTCCCGGCGGCCTCACCACGATTCAGGAGGGAGACCATGTGGTGGTGGTCACCAAGTCCCAGGTATTCGACGACCTGACGGACATTCTTGCATAAAGCTGCCCATAAAAATCCGCCGGAGCCGAATGCCGGGTGGGCGTAAAGCAGTAAAATCCAAGAATGAGGAAAGCCTTGTGTTTTCAAGGGGCGGCGTGACCGAAGTCACGCCGCCCCTTCAGCTTGTCAAAAAAGTGCAGTGCCCTTTTTCGGCACGAAAAATCCGGTCATATCGGTATGTTCCAATTCCAGCAGCTTCCTCTTTTTGTCAATGCCCCCGGCGTATCCGGTCAGGCTGCCGTTTGTGCCGACCACACGGTGACAGGGAATGATGATGGATATCTCATTATGACCCACCGCACCGCCGACCGCCTGCGCAGACATCCGGGGAAGCTTCTGCTTTTCAGCAAGCTGCCGTGCGATCTCGCCGTAGGTCGTAGTCCTTCCGTAGGGAATCTGCAAAAGGATTTCCCACACAGACTGCCGGAACGCGGTGCCGACGGGGTGCAGCGGCGGCAGAAAATCCGGCTGGCTGCCAGCAAAATAAATGTCCAGCCAACGCCTGGCTTCTGCAAGGGCGGGTGTATCCTGCCCGATACGCTCTGCGGGCAGATCACGGGCAAGGTATTTCTGTCCGTCGAACCACAGACCTCTCAGTCCGATTCCGTCCGCTGCCAGCAGGATGCCGCCCAGCGGTGAATCGTAATGCTGCACAAATATCATGATCTGCACCTCGCTTCAAAAGCTGCCTCTGTTTTTATTACTCGGCTTGTAGTCCTTCATCTCCGGGATCGCGCCGCCTGCCACAGCCCAGAGATACAGACTTGCCACGCTGCAATAGGGGTGAAAGCGACGGCGATATTTTTCAAACAGCCTGCGGTCAATGCTGCGATGGTGATATACCATGCGCAGCCCGCGCTGGATGGCAAGGTCATCATAGCTGAAAATATCCGGGCGCTGCATACAAAAAAGCAGAATCATCTCTGCCGTCCAGACGCCGATGCCCTTCAGGCTGCTTAATTCCCGGATCGCATCCTCGTCGCTCATGTGCTCCACAGCATGCAGATCAAATGCGCCCGTATGGACTTTTTCGGCAAAATCCGTAATATACTCTGCCTTGCGGAAGGTCATACCCAGTCCCTGCAGCTTGGGAACACCTGCTGTCAGGATGGTCTCGGCATTGACGGTGCCCAGTGCATCCTGCATCCGCTGCCAGATGGTCGCCTGTGCCTTGGTGGAGATCTGCTGCCCGATGATGTGGTGAACGACGGATGAAAACAAGTCCGTATCCACTGGGCGGTCGATATGCCCGATGCGGTCAATGACCTGGCAAAGCCGCTTATCCTTTTGCCGCAAATAGGAAGCTTCGGCTTCTCCGTATGCAAAATACACGCTTTTCACCTTCTAACGTTTCCATAAGCGTTTTTTTATCGCAGCTGCGCCGTAAAGGCAATGGTCCCGCCCGTTGTGGACGGCGTCCGCCGAAAAAAGATTTTTCTCAAAAAAACGGTCCGTGCCTCCGCCAGATCTGCCTCATCCTCCGCGATCAGCAGACGCATGGTCATCCCTCCTTGCTGTATACCAGCGGCTGCTCCCGGAGCAGTGCGTCCACTGCGGCCTGATATTCCGATAAATTCTTCGCCTTGCGCATCCGCTTGAGATACGGCTCCGCCCCGTCGAACCCGGCGGCCAGGTACGTCCACAGCTCCCACATCCGGTGCATCACCGGCAGATCGCCGGAGAGCCGATGCCGGTAGGCGTCCAGCAGCCAGTCATGGTACGTCCGGACTTCCCGGACCGAGGCGGCGGGGCCGCCCCGCAGCTGCCGCAGCAGGCTGGGGTCCCGCATGAGTCCGCGGCCCAGCATTACCGCATCTGTCCCGGGAAAGTCCCGGGACAACGCCGCAGCGTCCTCCGCCGTCCATATATCACCGTTATACACCACCGGCCAGGGGCCGGAGACGGTGGAAAAAGCCTCCCGATGGGGCGTTCCCTTGTAAAAGTCCTTCTGGAGCCTGGGATGAACGATCAGCTCCGCCAGAGGGTACCTCCGATAGATCTCCAGCAGCCCCGGCCATTCGCCGGGGTCGTTTTTCCCGATCCGGGTCTTGACGGACACCGTCATTCCCCGGGGCAATCCCGCAAAGATCTCCTCCAAGCACCGGTCCAGCTCCTGGGGATAGGCCAGCAGGCCCGCCCCCTTCCGCTTGGCGGCCACGGTACCTGCCGGACAGCCCAGGTTGAAGTTCACCTCCCGAAAGCCCCGGTCATGCAGCTCCCGGGCAGCCCACAGGAAATGCTCTGCCCGGTTGGTCAGCAGCTGGGGCACTACGTTGAGTCCCCGGTTGTGCTCCGGGTCGATCTCATCCAGCTCTTTCCGCTGGAAGGTACAGGTGGCGTTGGGGGAGAGAAACGGCGTAAAATATTTGTCCGCCGGACCGAACAGCTCCGCGTGGACCTGCCGCCACAAATACCCGGTAAGCCCCTCCATAGGGGCGGCGTAAAGCTTATCCATGAAACGTTCCCTCCAGGCACATATCCAGCGTCACCCCCGGCACCGGCTCAAACACGGCCCCGCTGGAAACCAGCTCCGCCGCCGTATCCGGACGCTGCAGGAGGGCCAGCTTTTCCCGCCGGGTCAGCTGCTTCACGGCGTATTCCAGCCGCAGAGCGTCCCCCTGCCGCTCCGTGCGCCATACCCCGACCAGTTCCCGGGGCGGATGGGCCCGGGTATACCGGGCGCAGGCAGAGCCTCCCCCCGCATGCTGCCGCATCCGCCGGCACAGGTCCGCCGCTGTGCCGGTATACAGGCTCCCATCCCGGCACCGCAGCATATAGACGTAGTACATGCCCTCACCTCACTGCCCCCAGCATACCACAAACCGATGCCGGGCGCAACGGTGTCATGTTCCAGCGCTGTCCGTTAATTCGATAAATTTCAGGGCATACAGGTCGCACCCGGTGCGGGCGCTCCCCTGCCGCAGCACCAGATAGTCCGTCCCCACCTCCTCCAGAACGCCCTCCTGCCGCACCAGGCGACAGGAGCCCACCAGAAAGCTGGCTGCGGCGTACTGACCCACGTTCCGGCTCAGCAGCTCCCGCAGGGAGCCGCCGGATGAATTATGTATGCAGTTCATAGCGCACCTCACGATCCGGATTCCCCCGCCGCACTCCGGCGCGGGTATCCCATCCTATGCCGCTCCTCCCCTGTCGGAAACGGTGCACGGCGGATTTTGCCCAAAAGGCAATACGGGAGTAGAGTCGCAATCGCCGTTTCAGAACAAATCGACAGGAGGAGCAGATGCGGGACTTTGTATAGTCTCCGACTTGTACACGCCTCAATTTTCTTGCTTTTATTCACAACTTCGTCCCTCGCAATATGTTTAATTCAACAAAATTTTAGAAAGTTTATGGAAACTCTGTTGCAAATTGCTGTTTCAGGCGTTTAGATATTAGAGGGGTTTCTTCTGGGCCGTGCGCATGCAGCCATTTCCCGCGGACAGAAGCCGCCCCACGCCATAAGGAGGGATGCCATGGTCCACCGCCTGTACCCACAAACACACCGTGAAAAGACTGGAGGTCAAACATGAAGATCAAACGAATTCTCAGCGCGACCCTCGCAGCCGCCATGCTCCTGTGCTGCTGCATCCTCACCGCATTTGCCGAAAACGAAACCTACATCGGCTACTACAACGGCTACAGCTACACCTGCTCGGCAACCTGCTACGCTCACCAGTGCAAGGCAACGATGGCTACAAAAAGCAACGAGCAAATGTACATTCGCGGGCAAATTATTTATAATCGCAGCGACGGAAGCACCGGAACTGGCTATGTTACAAAAAACGGTAAAGGTTTTATCACCACCGACAATTTGGAAAATGTAAGTTCATTCCAGTCCATGAATACAACCTTCAAAGTGGGCGGGCACTTACTTGAGACGATTTTTGTCTCTGCATAAAGACACGCACATGCAGCCCAGGTAAGTAACGCCAAGGGGAGCTTGCACACCGGCAAGCTCCCCTCGGCAGCCATGACAGGAGATATTATGAAAAAAACACTCTTTCTTATATGCATGACGCTGGCCCTCGCCCTCACCGCCTGCGCCACCAAACCCGCCGCACCCACTGCCGCAGACTTTGAGGTCCAGCCGGGGGAATACCGGTATCAGGACAGAGACGGATTTTTCGTGGAGACGGAAAAGGGCAACTACTACATGAACCCGTCGGGAGACGGATTGATTCACTTTTCCGAGCCCGGCAGCCACGAATTCCACGTCCTGTGCAATAAGCCCAACTGCGGCCACGTCAACGCAGACTGCAACGCGTTTTTAGAGGTGGCCTTCGGATATTACAACGGCCATCTTTACGGTGTCACGCTTCAGGATCACTTTGAGCTGATCCAGATGGACATGGACGGCACCAATCACCGGGTCATCACCCAACTGCCCGAGCAGAAGGATCTCAGCGGCGGTTCCAGCGGCGGCGGCAGCTACTTCTTTGACAACGGCTATCTCATCTTCCTGGCATTCCCCTCCACATCGAACCCGGACTATGCGCTGCCGGTCTACAAGATCCAGCTGGAAACCGGGGAGACCACACAGCTGTTTCAGGGGGATATCCCGCTCCACACCATCTGGCCAGCAGACGGTGTGTCCATCAGCAACGGATATATCTATTTCCCCACGCCTCAGGCGAAAGCATCGGAGTATGCATTTGCAGAGGGCAACTTAGAGACCGGGCGCATTGAGCTTGTTTTTGAGGATTGGAATAAGATGAACAGTGCTGTAGTAAACTTCGACAACGTGCTGTACTATCACCGCGCCGGAGTCGGCCTGTGCGAATACGACAAGGCCACCGGCACGGAGACGGTGAAGGTCCCCATGGATGTATATTATGCAAACGTGTCTTATACCAAGGATTATATTTTCCTGCGGACGCTGGATTCTGCCGATTTCAATCAGTGCGTCCTGCTGGCATACGACAGGGACTACAATCTTCTGGGAAAGTTGGAACTGGAGAAGATCAGTTTGCGGTTCCCCTTCCTGGAATACACCACCGCCAATGCCATTTACTTCTCCGCCGACGGCGGGACCATCACCCACTACATCGACCCCCACCACCTGGACCGCCTGGAGCTGATCCAGCTGGTGGACCCCACGGCAAGGAGCCACGGATAACTCACAGTTGACACCGGATAAATCCATCTGCTATAATGGGTTTATCCGATATCGCCCGCCGCAGAAAGGAGATCTTCTTATGAAACGACGCCTTCTCCCCTCGCTGCTTCTCGCCCTGGCCCTCACCCTCACCGCCTGCGCCACCAAACCCGCCGCCCCCACTGCCGCAGACTTTGATGTCCAGCCGGGAGCATACCGGTATCAGGACATAGACGTCTTTTTCATAGAGACTGAAAAAGGGAATTACTGTATGAATCCCCTGCGGGATTACCTGATCCGCTTTGCTGAGCCGGGCAGTCATGATTTCCACATCCTATGCAATAAGCCTGAATGCAAGCATGAGGACACCAATTGCAATGCATACATGGACATTGCTCTTGGGTACTACAACGGTCACTTGTATGGGGTACAGGATAATAATCAGGAGTTCACCCTGATTCAAATGGATATGGATGCCACCAATCACCGGGAGATTGTTGACCTGCCCAAGCAGTTTGAGCCCAATGGGACCAGTCATTTAGGCGGCGGTTACTTCTTTGATAACAGCTTCTTAATCTACGTGGCCATGCCGCCGCAGGCCGACCCGGACTATGCGCTGCCGGTTTACAAGATCCAGCTGGAAACCGGAGCGACCACCCGGCTGTTTCAGGAGGATATCCCGCTTCACACAGAGTGGCCATCGGAGGATGTGTCTGTCAGCAACGGGTACCTCTACTTTCCCCTGCCCCAGGCAAACACCGAAAAGCGCGCCTATGCAGAGGGCAACCTGGAAACCGGGCGCATCGAGCGGGTATTTGAGGACTGGGATGAGATGAGCAGTCAGATCGTGAATCTGGATGGAGTGCTGCACTATTTTCGCGCCGGTGTAGGACTCTGTGAATACGACAAAGCCACCAATCAGGAGTCCGTAAAATTTCCCATGGATGTCTACTGCGCAGAGGTAAGCTACACCAAGGACTATATCTTCATGCGCACCTCGGACTCCAAGGAATTCACGCAGCGCACCCTTTGGGCCCTGGACCGGGATTACCAGCTTCTGGGGAAGGTTGAGCAAGAACGGATAGGGCTATACTTTCCCTTCCTGGAATACACCACCGCCAATGCCATTTACTTCTCCGCCGACGGCGGGACCATCACCCACTACATCGACCCCCACCACCTGGACCGCCTGGAGCTGATCCAGCTGGTGGACCCCACGGCAAGGAGCCACGGATAACTCACAGTTGACACCGGATAAATCCATCTGCTATAATGGGTTTATCCGATATCGCCCGCCGCAGAAAGGAGTTCTTCTTATGAAACGACGCCTTCTCCCCTCGCTGCTTCTCGCTCTGGCCCTCGCCCTCACCGCCTGCGCCGCCAAACCCGCCGTCCCCACTGCCGCAGACTTCGAGGTCCAACCGGGGGAATACCGGTATCAGGACATGGGCGACTTTTTTGTGGAGACGGAGCAGGGGCAGTATTACCTGGGCGAGGATCAAATCATCCGCTTCGCCGAGCCGGGCAGCCGGGCCTTCTACCCCCTGTGCAATAAGCCCAACTGCGGACATGGCAGCGATAACTGCAATGCATACACCGACTATGGATTGGGATACTGGAACGGGCATCTTTACACCACCACCTACGGAAACAACGGTCCGGTAGTACAGCGCATGGATATGGACGGCACCAACCGCCGGGAGGTGGGGCAGCTGCCGATTTTGACAGCTGTGGATGGTGCGCGGCACGCCAGCGGCGAATTGCTGTTCCACAACGGCTCTCTGTTTTATATGTACGACGCCATCGAAACGGACCCGGAATGGTCCATGTCCATTTACCAGTTTGACCTGGAAACCGGAAAGGGCCGGTGGCTGTTTCAGGAGGATATCCCGCCGTTCACTTATTTCTGCGGAAGCTCATATGCGAATATTTGCGGGGATGGTTTCTTCTTTATGATGACCAACGGGGTCACCGGTGAATGCACCTATGCCCTGGGGAGCTTGAAAACAGGCCGGGTGGAAGCAACCCTTCCCGGCTGGAGCGATCGCAACGGTCGGGCAATGGAGCAGGACGGCGTTCTGTATTACTTCAAGGCGGATGCCGGCCTGTGTGAATACGACAGGGCCACAGGCGTGGAAACGGTCCGCTTCCCTATGGAGGCATACACGGCGAACCCCTGCTATACCCGGAACTATATTCTGGTGCGGTCTACGGATACCGAGGACTTTGAGCAATGCACGCTTTGGGTGCTGGACCGGGACTATAACCTGCTGGGAAAGGCCCCGCAGGAAAAGATCGGCAGATGGTTCCCCCAGCCATATGCCATCACGGCAGACAGCATCTACTTCTGGCTCAACGGAAAGATCACCCACTATATCGACACCAGCGATCTGTCCAACTTGGAGCTCCTTCCGATGCCGGACACCAGCAATGCCAGAGCCCACGGCTAACTCACAGTTGACACCGGATAAATCCATCTGCTATAATGGGTTTATCCGATATCGCCCGCCGCAGAAAGGAGTTCTTCTTATGAAACGACGCCTTCTCCCCTCGCTGCTTCTCGCTCTCGCCCTGGCCCTCGCCCTCACCGCCTGCGCCACCAAACCCGCTGCACCCACTGCCACGGACTTTGAGGTCCAGCCGGGAGCGTACCGGTATCAGGACAGCGACGGATTTTTCGTGGAGACGGAAAAGGGAAATTACCGCCTGGAGCCCCTGCTGGATTTCCTGGTCCGCTTTGCTGAGCCGGGCAGTCATGATTTTTATGTCTTGTGCAATAAGCCGGACTGCGGACATGGCGATGCCAATTGCAATGCATACGCGGGATTTGCCCTGGGCTATTTCAATCAGCATCTGTATGGGGTGCAGGACAACGGCACTGACTTTGTCCTGGTACGTATGAATATGGACGGGACGGACCACACGGAAATTGCCCGACTCCCGGAGCAAAACGCCCTGGACGGGCGTAAGCAGCTAGGCGGCAGCTACTTCTTCGACAACGGCTATCTCATTTATCTGGCTATGCCCATCTCCTCGGGCGATCCCGATTATGCCATGGCCATTTATAAGATTCAGCTGGAGACCGGGGAAATCACCCGGCTATTTCAGGAGGATATTCCGGTGCATACGGATTGGCCGTCTGCTGGGGTGTCTATCAGCAACGGATACCTGTATTTTCCGATGTTCAACGGCGAGACTGGCAGTGTTACCTATGCGGAAGGCAATTTGGAAACCGGGCGCATCGAGCATGTTTTTGAAGATTGGAACCAATCGAACAGTCCGATGGTGAACTTTGACAATGTACTATACTACCACCGCGTCGGCGTGGGCCTGTGCGAATATGACAAGGCCACCGGCACGGAGACGGTGAAGGTACCCACAGATTGCAGCCTGGCCCTGCCGCAGTACACCAAGGATTATATCATCGTTCGCACATCGGACGATGACGCGGATACACACCGCACCATCTACGCATATGACCGGAATTATCATCTGTTGGGGCAGATGGAGCTGGAGCCCTACGGAGTCAAGTTTCCGTCACTTCAGTATGTTACTGCAAATGCCATCTACTTCACCTCAGGCGGCAAGCTGGTTTCCTACATCGACCCCCACCACCTGGACCGTCTGGAGCTGATCCAGCTGGCGGACCCCACGGCAAGGAGCCACAGCTAACTCACAGTTGACACCGGATAAATCCATCTGCTATAATGGGTTTATCCGATATCGCCCGCCGCAGAAAGGAGATCTTCTGATGAAACGACGCCTTCTCCCCTCGCTGCTTCTCGCCCTGGCCCTCGCTCTCCCTCTCACCGCCTGCGCCACCAAACCCGCCGCACCCACTTCCGCAGACTTTGAGGTCCAGCCGGGAGCATACCGGTATCAGGACGTCGATATTTTCTTCGTGGAAACGGAAAAAGGCAACTACTACATGAACCCGTCGGGGGGTGGATTGATCCACTTTTCCGAGCCCGGCAGCCACGAATTCCACGTTCTGTGCAATAAGCCCAACTGCGGCCACGCCAGCGCAGACTGCAACGCGTTTTTAGAGGTGGCCTTCGGATATTACAACGGCCATCTTTACGGTGTCACGCTTCAGGATCACTTTGAGCTGATCCAGATGGACATGGACGGCACCAATCACCGGGTCATCACCCAACTGCCCGAGCAGAAGGACCTCAGCGGCAATTTCAACGGCGGCGGCAGCTACTTCTTCGACAACGGCTATCTCATCTTCCTGGCATTCCCCTGCACATCGAACCCGGATTATGCGCTGCCGGTCTACAAGATCCAGCTGGAGACCGGGGAGACCACACAGCTGTTTCAGGAAGATATCCCGCTTCTCACGGACTGGCCAGCAGACGGTGTGTCCATCAGCAATGGGTACCTCTACTTTCCCCTGCCCCAGACATCCGAGGGCAAGCGCCCGTATGCGGAAGGGAACCTGGAGACCGGGCGTATCGAGCGGGTATTTGAGGACTGGAAGCGGGAAAACAGTTTTATCGTAAACTTTGACAACGTGCTGCACTATCACCGCGCCGGAGTCGGCCTGTGTGAATACGACAAGGCCACCGGCACGGAGACGGTGAAGGTTCCCATGGATGTATATTACGCTGATGTGTCCTACACCAAGGATTATATTTTCCTGCGGACGCTGGATTCTGCCGATTTCAATCAGTGCGTCCTGCTGGCATACGACAGGGACTACAATCTTCTGGGAAAGTTGGAACTGGAGAAGATCAGTTTGCGGTTCCCCTTCCTGGAATACACCACCGCCAATGCCATTTACTTCTCCGCCGACGGCGGGACCATCACCCACTACATCGACCCCCACCACCTGGACCGTCTGGAGCTGATCCAGCTGGTGGACCCCACGGCAAGGAGCCACGGATAATATGGAACTGACCATTCACGCCCTGTCCCATTCCTACGGGGACAAGAAAGCCCTGACGGACTTTACCCACACCTTCACCCCCGGCATTACGGCCCTGCTGGGCCCCAACGGCGCGGGGAAAAGCACCCTCATCCACCTGATCTGCGACCTGCTGCCCCGCCAGGTGGGGACCATCGCCTTCGACGGGACAGACATTCTGTCCATGGGGCCGGCGTTCCGGCAGGTGCTGGGCTTCATGCCCCAGAGCCAGGGGATGTACGACGACATGACCGCCTGGGAATTTCTGCTGTACATGGCCCAGCTGAAGGGGCTGAGGCCCCGGGCCGCCCGGGAGCAGCTTCGGGAGCTGCTGCAGGTGGTGAACCTGTGGGACGCGGCCCACCGCCGGGTCGGCGGCTTTTCCGGCGGCATGCGCCAGCGGGTGATGCTGGCCCAGGCCCTGCTGGGCGCCCCCAAGGTCCTGCTGCTGGATGAACCCACCGCCGGACTGGACCCGGAGGAGCGGGTGCGCCTGCGGGAGTATATCCGGCAGCTGGGCCGGGACAAAATCGTCCTTATCACCACCCACATCACCGGCGACGTGGAATCCATTGCCAGTGAGATTTTGCTGCTGCACCACGGCGTCCTGCTGGCAGACGCCCCGGCGGAGGAATTTATCCGCGGCTGCGGTGCGGCCAACCTGGAGGACGCCTATATCCGGCGGCTGCATCCCCATGCGTGAGTGCAGGCGTGTTTTCTCCCGCAGGAGTCTGCTGTGGCTGCTGGTGCTGATGGCGGCGGTGGTGTTTTTCCACCGGGTGGACCATCACAACGCCCCCGGCTTTGCCGCCGCCTATCGGCAGACCGTGGCTCAGCTGGCAGCCAGCCCGGACCCGTCCGCCGCCCTGTCTCAGATGGAGGCGGAGAGCCGCCGCTATATGACGGCCCTGCTCTGGCGCAGCACGGATGACCCGGACCTGCTGGAGCTATACCAGGATCAGGCCCGGCAGGTGCTGGGCGACGATTATGAGGCGGCAGCCATGGCATATGATCTCAGCGACCAGGCACAAGCCGCCTTTACCGCCCGGCAGCAGGCCCAGCAGACCCTCCGGCAGCAGCTGGACTACCTGGCGGCGTACCCCGGATATCTGGATACCATCCACGAAAATGCCGCCAACATGCCCACCCTGTCCATTTTCATGGACAGCAGCGCCGGAAAATTCCATGCGGAAAACGTGAAGAAAACGGACCGGGACTTTCCCCGCAGCACGGATGTGTCCCTGACCCTGACGGAGACTGCCGGACTGGAGAATTTCTTGCAGGACGGTGTGTTGTCCGTGTGCATCCTGCTGTGGATGCTGGTAACGGTGCTGCGGCTGACGGAGGAGCGCCGCAGCAGTCTGCGCTACCTGGTGTTTGGCAGCCCCCGAGGCCGGACATGGCTGGCCCTGCGCCGGGTGGGGATTCTGGGCCTTTCCGCCGCCCTGGGCACAGCCCTTCTGATGCTGACGGGCCTTGTCACCGACAGTCTGCTGTACGGCGGGCTGGGCGACCTGTCCGCCGCCGCCCAGTCCAGCGGAATTTTTCAGAATTTCCCGTACCCGCTGACTCTCCGCCAGGTGCTTTGGGCGTATTGCCTGCTAAAAGCTCTTGGTATGTGGCTGATGGGACTGCTGCTGTGGCTGATTCTTCAGCTGATCCACCATTTGCAGACGGCTATGGTGGCCGCCGCCGCATTTCTGGCGGTGGAATACAGTCTGTTCGCCTTTGTGCCGGACAGCTATGCCATCGTGGTCCTTCGGTACATCAACGTGTTTTCCTTCGTTGGCATGGAAAAGACGTTTCTGCACTATCTGAATATCAACCTGCTGGGCCGGGCGGTAAACGGCGCCATGCTGTGTACCGCCCTGCTGCCGGCGCTGTTGGTGCTGGCAGCGGCAGGAGCCGTGGTCTATGCCGGACATCACCGGCCCATGGCCGGAGCCAACGTGTTCCAGCGTCTGGCGGCCCGGTTGCGTCCCGTGTTTTCCCGGGCCTCCGGCCGGCTGACCCTGACGGGGTTCGAGTTCAGGAAAATCCTATGGTATCACAAGGGACTGCTGGTGCTGCTGGTCTTTGCCCTTTGGTGCTTCCGGGCAGCCGCAGCCCCCACGGCGGACGTGTCCCTGTACGACACGGACACCGCCGCCTTTCAGAATGAGTTCCAGGGCCCTGCCACAGAGGACACCCTCCGGGCCATCCGGGCCCGCATAGCGGAGGTGGAAGGCTGGCCGGAGTCCGAGATCCGCTCCGCCCAGCTGGCAGCCCTGTCCGCCGTGGAGGACGAGGCTCTGAAAAAGCTGGACACCGGCCTGTGGGTGCTGAATCCTGCGCCCATGTTCACTCTGTGCGGCGGCGACGTAGGCGGCAGCCAGCGCATTCCGGCCATGGCGGCACTGCTGACAGCGGCACTGCTTACGGCAGGCACCTTCGCCGGAGAGCGGCAGCAGCGGATGCTGCCGCTGCTGCAGACCACGCCCCGGGGCCGCCGCCGGGCGCCCCGCTGCAAGCTGACCCTGTCCGCCCTGTTGGCGGCAGCGGTATGGCTGACCCTGACCCTGCGGCAGGTGTACCAGGTTTCGTCGTATTACGGCGGCCTGACGGCCCTGTCCGCCCCGCTGCGCAGTGTGACCCATTTTGCAGACCTGGCCGCAGACTGCACCGTGGGACAGTGGCTGGCCGGATGCCTGCTGCTGCGGCTGCTGGTGCTGCTGGCTGCCGCCATGACCGGGTGCCTGCTGTCGAGCCTGTGCCGGACGGTGAACGCTGCCGTGGTGGTATGCTGCGCCGGACTGGTGGGCCCGGCGGCCCTGGAGCTGGTGGGCGTGCGGGCGGCAGGCATCCTGTCCCTGGCCCGCCTGTGGACCCCCGTTACCTGCTCCCTGTATGCCTATCTCATCCCCCTGGCTCTGCTGGTAGTCTGCCCCCTTCTGTGCGTGCGGCGCAGGCCCAGGGTCTGATCTGTATAAAGCAAGAAAAATCGAGCCGGTTCGAAGACCGGCTCGATTTTTCTTGACACGTTTCCACAGATACAGTAGACTTTACAGCAGCGCGAACAGCACATACAGCCAGTGGGCCGCCACGCCGGCGCACAGGCCGCCTACGGTGTGGCTGATGATGGCCTTGCCGATGAGATGGTTGCACCCCAGGCTGTTCATCATGGACACATGGGTGCTGAGATAACCGCTCCAGCACATGCACATAGCGGTAAACACCGCGATGTCGCCGCCGGCAGCCTTCCCCTCGGCCAGCAGCTGGGGCACCAGGCTGATGGCCGCACCGGCTGCGCCCAGAGCCGTCACCGGCACCGCCAGACCCTCCGGCGAGGAGAAGCCGAACAGCGGCGTCAGGATAAAGCTGAGCTTATCCGCCAGCTTGGGCAGAAGTCCGATGCCCTCGTAGGCCGCGCCGGTATACAGGCCGCTCTCTGCCGGGCCGTTGGTGAGCATCATCACCACCGTGCAGATAACCAGCACGCCGGGAATGATGCTCACGCCCATTTTCACGCCGTCCATGCCGCCGTCCAGCAGGGCAGACATGAAGCGGGTGCCGGTGCCGCCGGCCCGGACGGGACGCACCCGCTTGCCCCCCAGGGACAGGGTGCCGCCGTCAATCATGGGCTGCTCCCGGCCGTATACCTTGGCGGTAAATGCCAGCATGATCCGGGTGGATACGATACTGCCTACCACCGCTCCCAGAAGACCAGTCAGGGCCGCGCCGGTGTAGTTCACCCCCTTGCCGGGGGACAGGCTGATCATATAGGTACACACGATGAAGCCCATGCCGAAGGACGTACCCAGATTGGTCAGGGCCGGAAACTGATACGCCTTGAACAGGCTTTTGAAGTAACGGTCCTGGGCCAGGGAGAGAACGGCCGGGTTGTCCGACAGGAATGTGGTCACCACGCCCACGGACGCCGCCCCCGGCAGGCCGTATACCGGCCGCATGAAGGGGTTGAGCATCCGGTTCATCAGCGACACCAGGCCAAACTCGGAAAACAGCGCCGAAATGGCCCCCATGATGACGCACAGGGCCGTCAGATACAGCACCGTATCCGTCAGAAGGACAAAGGCGGTGTTGATCATGGTGTTGATGGTGTTGCCCAGGCCCATTTTGGCGGCAAACAGCGCAAAAAAGGCCACAAACAGCACGATGAAAATGAAGTTTTCGGGTCCGATCTCCTTTTTATAGCAGGTGGGTCCCTTGTGGGTTTCTTCGGCCCCGACAGGCGGGGCCTGGGTTTCCTCGATGACAGACTGGCTCATAGCGATTTTCCTTTCTTCCTTGTCCCTATTCCACAAAATACTCCGCTTTTCGCGGAACCAATTTATCATACCGCATAAAGCGCATCCTGTAAAATAAATATATTTCGTGGGGAGCATGAGAAAAGCTTATGGCTGACAACACATATCGCATCCTGACCAAAATCGCCGAGACCGGCAGTCTGACCCGCACGGCGGAGCAGCTGAACTATACCCAGGCCCGGGTCAGTCAGATTCTGAAATCCGCCGAGACGGAGTTCGGACTGACCTTGTTTGTTCGGGGCAAGCGGGGCGTGATGCCCACGCCGGAGTGCCGGTGTCTGCTGCCGACTTTGCAGGAGCTGGTGCGCCAGGAGCTGGTGCTTCTGGACCAGCTGGACCAGATTCGGGACCTGCGGGGCGGCACGGTGTCCATCGGCACCTTTACCAGCGTGTCCTGCCACTGGCTGCCCCAGCGGCTGAAGGCCTTCGGGCAGCTGTATCCCCAGATTCGGTTTCAGCTGAAGCTGGGTGACGTGGCCCATATCGATCAGTGGCTCCGGGAGGGCACCGTGGACCTGGGGCTGATGATCGACCCGGGGACCGAGGATCTGACGTTTCTGCCCCTGCTGGAGGACTGCTATTCTGTGATCCTGCCCCGGGAACATCCCCTGGCCGGAGCGGAGGAGCTGAGCCTGGAGCAGCTGCGGGAGGAATGCTTCATCCTGCTGGAGCCGGAGGACAATGCCCCGGTGGAACCGCAGCTGCGGCAGGCCGGGGTCCGGGTGGGCTATCGGGTAAAGGATGACTACACCATTCTGGCCATGGTGGAAAGCGGTCTGGGCGTCAGTGTGCTGCCTCATCTGCTGCTGCAGCGCACGTCGTACCGGGTCCATGCCGCACGGCTGATGCCGCCGGTGGCCCGGCGCATGGGCATCCTCCTGCCCAAGGAGGGATATGTCTCCCTGGCAGCCCGGCAGTTCGTGTCGTTTTTGCGGCAGGAAGCGGAAGCGGTGGAAAAATAGTGAAAGCCTCCCTCATGGCGATGCCATGGGGGAGGCTTTTTGTTTACCTGATCTGCTGACGGACCTGGTCCAGGGGCAGGTCCTGTTCCCGGGCAATACGGGCCAGGTCCTCATATTCCGGCTTCTGCCGCCGGACGCCCCAGCCCTGAGACAGCTTCCGGGCCACAGGGCCCCAGGGTGTATCCACCGTTTCCTCCGCGCGGGACAGGGTATAGCGCCGGTGCCGGCTCTCCCGGACGCCCAGGGTGGTGGTGTGCCGCAGCAGCAGCCGGGCCATTTCCTCCCGCTGCTCCTCCCGGCACAGAACGCACAGCATCACGCCAGGCCTGGATTTTTTCATGCCAATGGGCACGGTGTACACATCCAGCGCCCCGGCCTCCAGCAGACGCTCCATAGCGAAGGCAATGTCCTCGCCGGTCATGTCGTCCAGATTGCAGGCCAGCTCATACACGTCGCCGATGTCTGCCGCCGTGTCCCCCAGCATGGCCCGCAGGCAGTTGGCCCGGGGAAAGTCCTTGTGGCCCATGCCGCAGCCCACGGCCCGCAGGGTCATCACCGGCATATCGCCGAAGCGGGTGACAAAGTGCCGCAGCAAAGCCGCACCGGTGGGGGTACACAGCTCCCCGTCGATCCCGCCGCCGTAAATGGGCACATCCCGGAGGATATATGCCGTGGCCGGGGCAGGCACCGGCAGGATACCATGGGCGCAGCGAACAGTTCCGCTGCCCACATGGACCGGGGAGGCGATCACCTGGTCCGGCGCAAGCTCCTCCATCAGCAGGCACACCGCCGTCACGTCTGCCACGGCATCCATGGTGCCCACCTCGTGGAAATGGATGTCCGTCACCGGCACGCCATGGACATGGCTCTCCGCCTGGGCGATGCCGTCATATACCGCCAGAATGTCCCTCCGCACCCGGTCGGACACCGGGAGCCGCTCCACAATGTGGCCGATCTCGTGCATACCGTTGTGGTGATGGTGGTCGTGCTCATGGTCGTGGTCGTGCTCATGGTCGTGAGCGTGCTCATGGTCGTGGTCATGCTCCGTTTCCCCGTTCACCGTCACGGTGACTCGGGAGCCGGTGATGCCGCACTTTTCGGCCTGCTCCAGGCGGTATGTTACCCCGGGAATACCCAGGCCGTTGAGACGCTTGACAAATTCGTCGGGCCGGGGCAGCAGCTCCAGCAGCGCCGCCGTCAGCATATCTCCGGCGGCGCCCATGCCGCAGTCCAGATACAGGGTCCTCATTTCTTTCCCTCCATGTGATTGATCATACTGGCCAAATACCCGGCGCCGAAGCCGTTGTCAATGTTCACCACCGATACGCCGCTGGCGCAGGAATTCAGCATAGACAGCAGCGCCGACAGGCCGCCGAAGGAGGCGCCGTAGCCCACGCTGGTGGGTACTGCGATCACCGGGCAATCCGCCAGACCGCCCAGCACGCTGGCCAGAGCCCCCTCCATTCCCGCGATGGCCACGATCACCGACGCGCTCATGATATCGTCCATATGGTGCAGGGTGCGGTGCAGGCCCGCCACCCCCACATCGTACAGCCGCAGCACTTCGTTGCCGTGGACCTCCGCCGTCAGGGCAGCCTCCTCCGCTATGGGAATATCGCTGGTGCCGCCGGTAGCGATAACGATGCGGCCGATGCCGTCCGGCTCCGGCACAGTGCCGATGATGCCGCAGCGGGCATCCTCGTGATAGTCCAGAGGGTATGCGGCGGCAATCTCCTGAGCCGCCTCCGGAGACAGGCGGGTGATGAGAATGGTCCGCTGGCCCCGCCGGCGCATGACGCCGATGATGCCGATCATCTGGGCCGGAGTCTTTCCCGCGCCGTAGATCACCTCCGCCGCGCCCTGGCGGATGCCGCGGTGCAGGTCCACTTTTGCATAGCCGATGTCGGTGAAGGGCTCCTTTTTCAGGGCCAGCAGCGCGTCATCCACAGATACGGTCCCCTGGCGCACGCCCTCCAGCATTTTGCGGATCTCGCTGTTCATGCTCTTGCCTCCAGGTCCAGCCATACGGCGTCGTAGTCCTGCCCCAGGCGGTCCAGGATCTCCTGCCGGTGCTCCAGCAGGTGGGGCATCTGGGCGGCGGGCAGCTGAATTTTCGCGCTGCGGCCCGCCAGGCGGACCCGGAAGTCCGTAAAGCCCAGGGAAAACAGATACGTTTCCGCCGCCTCGGTGACAGCCAGGTCCCGGGCGGTAATGGGCTGTCCGGTGGGGATGCGGGTGGCCAGGCAGGCGTATGCGGGCTTGTCCCAGGTGAAAAGTCCTGCCTCCCGGGACAGCCGTCGTATTTCGTCCTTGGTCAGGCCGCACTCCCGCAGGGGCGACCGCACCGACAACTCCCGCAGAGCCCGCATGCCGGGGCGATCTCCGGCGTCATCGGAGGCGTTGGTGCCGTCCAGCAGCACCGGAAAGCCGTCCTCCGCCGCTGCGGCGGCAATGGTGCGGAAGATCACGCGCTTGCAGTGGTAGCACCGGTCCGGCGGATTGGCCGTCACGGTGGGAGACGACAGCACGTCCACTTGCAGCTCCCGCAGGTCGGCATGGAGGTCCCCGGCCAGACGCCGGGCGTCCTCCAGCTCAAACCGGGGCTGGAAAGCGGAATTCACATAATACGCCCGGACCCAGGCGCCGTAACGCAGAGCGGCATACAGCAGGTAAGACGAGTCCACCCCGCCGGAAAAGGCAATGGCCACCCGGGGATTTTCCTTGAAAAACTGTTGCAGATCCATGATTCGTCGATTCTTTCTCTTATTTTGCGCTGGGCACAATGCCCAGGATCACCAGGGGCTCCGTGCCGGTGTTTACAACGCTGTGGCTGTGGCCCTGGGGGCAGTAGTGGCACAGGCCCGGGCCCACCGGCACCTCCGCGCCGTCGTCCAGGCACACGCCGGTACCGGACAGAAAATACATGACCTCGCAGCTGTCGGTGTGGGTATGAAGGCCGATGGAGGAGCCGGGCTCCAGCGTCAGCCGCAGGATCTTGCCCATACCGTCCTGAAAGATGCGGGTCTCGGCCTCCCCCTGGCCGCCCTTGAACCGGGGCTGCACCAGAGAGGGCATACGGTCAAAGTCCAACGTCATGGCCGGTCCCTCAGTTCAGGAAGTCCTTGAGCTTCTTGCTGCGGGAGGGGTGGCGGAGCTTCCGCAGGGCCTTGGCCTCGATCTGGCGGATGCGCTCACGGGTGACGTTGAACTCCTTGCCCACCTCCTCCAGGGTGCGGGTTCGGCCGTCCTCCAGGCCGAAGCGCAGCTTCAGCACCTTCTCCTCCCGGGGAGTCAGGGTGCTGAGCACGGACACCAGCTGCTCCTTCAGCAGGGTATAGCTGGCAGCCTCACTGGGCTCGGACGCGCCCTCGTCGGGGATGAAGTCGCCCAGATGGGAGTCCTCCTCCTCGCCGATGGGGGTCTCCAGGGACACGGGCTCCTGGGCGATCTTCAGAATCTCCCGGACCTTGTCCACGGGCATGTTCATCTCCTCGGCGATCTCCTCGGGAGAGGGATCGTGGCCCAGCTCCTGAAGCAGCTGACGGGATACGCGGATGACCTTGTTGATGGTCTCCACCATATGGACGGGGATGCGGATGGTGCGGGCCTGGTCGGCGATGGCCCGGGTGATGGCCTGGCGGATCCACCAGGTGGCATAGGTGGAGAACTTATAGCCCTTGGTGTGGTCAAACTTCTCCACGGCCTTGATGAGGCCCAGGTTGCCCTCCTGGATCAGGTCCAGGAACAGCATGCCCCGTCCCACATAGCGCTTGGCGATGGACACCACCAGCCGGAGGTTGGCCTCCGCCAGCTGCTTTTTGGCCTTTTCTCCGGCTTTCAGGTCCGCCTTGGCCTGAGCCAGCTCCTCCTCGGTGAGGGTCAGTCCTCCGGTCTCCACCTGAGCCAGCTTCTCCTTGGCGGTGTTGCCTGCGGACATGGCGGTGGCCAGCTTGATCTCCTGCTCGCCGGTCAGCAGGGGCACCTTGCCGATCTCCTTCAGATACATGCGCACGGGATCGTCAATGTTGAAGCTGTCCACCAGGGTGTTGGGATCTACCAGCTCCTCCTCCTCGATCTCGGCGATCTCCTCCATGGCGGGCTCCATGTCCTCGGGGATGTCGTTGGTGAAATCCTCGGTGACGATGTCGATGCCCAGATCCGCCAGGGAGTCATAGATGCTGTCCATCTGGTCGCCGTCCAGGTCCATGGCGTCCACCACCTCGGACAGCTCCGCCGGCTCCAGGCGGCCCTTCTTCTTGCCCTTGATGAACAGCTCCCGGAGCTTCTCATTGCCGGCCAGCAGAGCAGCGGCAGGGCACTTGCCGAGCTTTTCCTCCAGGGTCTTGTCGTTGATCTTGGCGCTCTCCGGCTTCTTGTCGGCAGTCTTTTCGGCCTTTTTCTTGTCGTCGGCAGCCAGCAGCTGGTCCGCCATCTCCTCGAGCTCCTGCCCGGTATAGGTTTTATCTGTCATTGTGCTTTCCTCCATAGCCCTTCTTGTTTTTATATTTTTCCGCCGCTGCCGCCAGGGGGTCTGTCCCGGCCCCGGCGGCGCGTTTTTGCGCTTCCTCATGAATGACGCGGCAATAGTCCTCCAGAGCCCGCTCCGCGCCTGTGCGGGACTCCGGCTTCTGCACCACCGCCGTCAAGTGGCTCATTTCGTCGCCGGTAAGCTCACCGCTCAGCGACGCCACCGTCATCGGCCGCCCGGCCATATGGCTCTCCCACAGGCTGGCATAAACCCGGCCCAGTAGCGGCGAGGAAAATTCCTCTGCCGGAATGGGCGGCGCCGGACCAAACAGGCCGTCGTCCAGCAGCAGCAGCCGGATGACGCCCTCCTCTGCCAGAGCGCTGCGGAGATTCTCGTACCGCAGGCCACGCTCCTGGGGCTGGAGCGACACCACAGGGTTCAGCTCCCGGCGCTCCCGGGCCTTCTTGTCCTTGGCGGCCTTGCGCTTGAAGGCGCGCTGCACCTCCATCCGCAGAGCCTCCGGTGTCAGGCCCGCCGTTTCCGCCGCCCGGGTGGTGTATACCTCCCGCTCCACGGCGTTTTCCAGAGTGCAGAGCACGGCGCTGACCTCCTCGGCGTAGGCCACCCGGGCCTGGTCGTCCCGCAGGTCATATTTCCCGGCGATCTCGTTCAGACGGAACTCCACGCCGTTGGCGCTGCCGCTGAGAAGCCGTTCGAAGGCCTCCGGGCCCTGGAGCTTGATAAAATCGTCGGCGTCCTGCTTCACATATTCCCCGTCCACCAGCCGGTTGGGCAGACGCAGCACCCGGACGCTGAACTCCGACTGGTTCAGCAGCTCCAGGGCCCGTTGGGTGGCCAAGGCTCCGGCCTTATCGTTGTCGTAGCACAGCACCAGCTCCTTGGTGTACCGGGACAGGAGCCGGGTCTGTTCCACCGTCAGGGCCGTGCCCATGGAGGCCACGGCATTGTCGAACCCTGCCTGGTGCAGGGTCACCACGTCCAGATTGCCCTCGCACAGGATGATGTTGGGCCGCTTGGTCTTTTTGGCCAGGTTCAGGCCGTACAGCACCCGCCGCTTGCTGTATGTAAGGGTCTCGGGGGTGTTCATATACTTGGGCTCGGACTTGTCCAGCACCCGGCTGCCGAAGCCGATCACGTCGCCCCGGACGTCGATGACCGGCAGGATCAGCCGGTTGCGGAACTTGTCGTAAAGATGTCCGTTCTTTCCGCTGACGGCCAGGCCCGCATGGATCAGCTCTTCCTTGCCGTATCCCTTCTGGGTCATGGCGGTCAGCAAGGCGTCCCAGCTGTCGGGGGCCGCCCCCATGCCGAAGCGCACAGCGATCTTCCGATGAATACGCCGCCGTTCCAGATATGCCCGGACCGCCTGACCGTCGGGCCCCTGCAGCGTCTGATAGTACCACCGGGCGGCGTCCCGGTTCAGCTCCAGCATCCGGCGGCGGAGCTTCTCCGTGCCGTCGTTGGCCTCCTCCGGCACCGGGATGTTGGCCCGCTTGGCCAGAAACCGCACCGCATCGGGATAGGACAGGTTCTCAATGTCCATGATGAAGTTGATGACGCCCCCGCCCTTTTTGCAGCCGAAGCAGTGGTAAAACTGCCGGTCCGGCAGCACATGAAACGAAGGAGTCTTTTCATTGTGGAAGGGGCAGCAGCCCCAGAAGCTGCCGCCCTTGGGCGTCAGGGATACATAGGAGCCCACCACGTCCACAATGTCATTGCGGGCGATCAGCTCGTCCAGAAAGC
>OLNZ01000553.1_pt1 | contig 35414 bp, 34 predicted proteins | sample 1672981 | NCBI WGS metagenome assembly OLNZ01 (sample SAMEA3136743, study PRJEB25190) | human gut metagenome | biome: human gut; feature: human-associated habitat; material: faeces | place: Austria | collected 2013 | reverse complement strand
AATGTGTATTAGTAGAATTTTTCGAACATACACATTTTATGTTAATTAAGGTAAATAAAATTATTAAAAATATAGATGATTAATTTGGGACATTCTCACTTTTCATTTCTTAAGAGGTTATTATATTTTAATCATAAAAATAAATTAAATTTCAAATTCTGTATTGAAAAAAAGTTATTATAAAGATATAATATAATATATTTTAATAGGAGGGAATAATACAATGAAACAAAGTAAAGGAATTGCACTTATAGGGCTCATTTTAGTGGTTGTAATAATATTAATAGTTGTACTGTGGGGACTAAAATATGCAAAAGGATATTTAAATAACCAACAAAAGGAAGATACAAAAGCAACAATGCTTGCAATCCAAACTGTAATTACAAATGTAAAAAATAAACATATAGTAGATGAGAAGGAAAATAGTTTAATAGGAGTAAAGTTAGATTTAGAAAATAATGAAACAGAATATAAAATAACAGAGGACTTAAAAAATGTTCTATCAACAATGGAAAATGCGGAATTATACATTTTAAATAAGGAGGAACTAAACAACTTGGGGGTAAAAAATGTGGAAGTAAATGATACCGAATTCTACATAGTAGATTATAATTCAGAGGATATAGTCTACTCATTGGGCGTAGAGGGAAAATATAAATTATCTGATATGTAGGGAAGAAAATGAAGGAAAAAGAAATTGAAAGATTAAAAAATCTAAAAGAATTTGAAAACAATTTACATAGTACAGGCTTAAAGTATATAGCAGGAATTGATGAGGCAGGACGTGGGCCACTTGCAGGACCTGTTGTGGTGGGTATTGCAATAATGAAACCAGATTCATTTATAGAAGGAGTAAATGATTCTAAAAAATTATCAGAAAAGAAAAGAGAACAGCTTTATGAGCAAATAATTTCAGAAGCTATAGATTGGACAGTAGGAATAGTTGACCAAAAGGAAATTGATGAAATAAATATACTAAATGCAACAAAAAAAGCACTTCATATGGCAATATCAAATCTAAAAGTAAAGCCAGATAGAATATTAGTTGACGCTTTAGAACATATTGATACATATGGTATTCCATACACATCAATAATAAAAGGAGATGCAAAGATATACAGCATTTCAGTAGCATCAATAATTGCAAAAGTAACAAGGGATAGAATAATGCAAGAATATGATGAAATCTATCCAGAATATGGATTCTCTGGGCATAAGGGATATGGTACAGCAAAGCATATCCAAGCTATAAAAGAATATGGACCATGCTCACTTCATAGAAAAACTTTTATAAAAAAATTTGTGTAAAGGAGAGTAAGAAAATGAATATTCAAGAAATAATAGCAAAAAAAAGAGATAAAGGAGAACTAACAAGAGAAGAGATACATTACTTTATAACAGAATATGTAGCAGAAAATATAACAGATTATCAAGCAGCAGCTCTTGTTATGGCAATATATTTAAATGGAATGACAAAAGAGGAAACAACAAATTTAACTTTGGAAATGGCTAATTCGGGAGAAATATTAGATTTATCAGTTTTTGGAAAAACGGTTGTAGATAAACACTCAACAGGAGGGGTGGGAGACAAAATAACAATAGTATTAATGCCAATAATAGCATCACTGGGAATACCTGTTGCAAAAATGTCTGGTAGAGGGTTAGGATTTACAGGAGGAACGATAGATAAATTAGAATCAATTCCAGGCTACAACACAAATATTGAGGTCGAAAAATTTATAGAAAATGTCCAGAAGGTTGGAATTAGCGTTATAGGTCAAACAGCAAATTTAGCACCAGCAGACAAGAAATTATATGGTTTAAGAGATTCAATTTCTTGTGTGGGAAGTATGCCTCTTATAGCATCAAGCATAATGAGTAAAAAAATTGCAGCAGGAGCAGAAAAAATAGTACTTGATGTAACAGTTGGAAGTGGAGCATTTATGAAAACAAAAGAAGATGCCATAAAAATTTCAAAAATGATGAAAGATATAGGAACATTAGCAAACAGGGAAACAGTATGTGTACTTACAAATATGGATGAACCAGTAGGACGTGCGGTAGGAAATACATTAGAAATATTAGAAACAATACAATGCTTAAAAGGTAATATGCCAGAAGATATAAAAGAAATAATATTAGGAATAGGAGCTCAAATAATTAAATTAGCAGGAGAAGGAGATAATTTAGAAGAAAATAGGAATAAAATATTAGAAAACATTAACAATGGAAGAGCATATACAAAATTTTTAGAACTTGTACAAATTCAAGGTGGAGATATAAGCTATATAGAAAATCCAGAAAAATTCCAGAAGGCAAGATATATTATACCAGTATATTCAGAAGAAGAAGGATATGTAGAAGAACTAAATGCTGAAAAGGTTGGTGTAACATCAGTTCATTTAGGTGCAGGCAGAGTAAAAAAAGAAGATGGAATAGACCATTCAGTTGGAATGTGGATTGAGAAAAAGGTTGGAGATAGAGTAAACAAAGGAGATATTTTAGCTTACATACATGCTAATGATACAGAAAAAGGAAATACAGCGGTAAAGGATTTAAAACAAGCATATAAAATTATAAAAAATCCTATTCAAATGGAAAACTACATATTAGATATAATATAACAAAAATTAAGTAAGGCAGACACATAGTCTGCCTAAAATGAAAGGAAAATATAGATGAACTTATTAGAAGGATTAAACAACAAGCAAAAGGAAGCAGTAGTAGAAACAGAAGGACCATGTTTAATAATTGCTGGTGCTGGAAGCGGAAAAACCAAAGTATTAACACATAAAATAGCATATTTAATAGAAGAAAAGAACATAAAACCTTGGAATATTTTAGCAATAACTTTTACAAATAAAGCAGCAAATGAAATGAAAGAAAGAATAACAAACTTAATTGGAGAAGTAGCAAATGATATGTGGGTAGGAACGTTTCACTCAATTTGTGTTAAAATTCTTAGAAAATTTATTGATAGAGTAGGATACAATTCAGATTTTGTAATATTTGACACTTCGGATCAAAAAACCTTGATAAAACAATGCATACGAAGCCTAAACTTAGATGACAAAATTTATTCTGATAGAAGTGTTTTATCAGAAATAAGCAATAGCAAAAATGAAATGCTTACACCAATGCAATATAAGTTAAGAACAAACAATGAATTAAGAAAAGAAAAAATAGCAGAAATTTATGATATGTATCAAAGAAAATTAAAAGAAAATAATGCACTAGATTTTGATGATATAATAAATTTAACCATACAAATTTTAACAGAAAATCCAGATGTGTTAGACTATTACTCAGAAAAATTCAAATATGTATTAGTTGATGAATATCAAGATACGAACAAAGCACAATTTATGCTTATAACATTACTATCTGGAAGAAGTGGAAATATTACAGTTGTAGGAGATAACGACCAAGGCATATATTCATTTAGAGGTGCAGACATAACAAATATTCTGAATTTTGAAAAAGATTTTCCAGGAACAAAAATTATAAAATTAGAGCAAAACTATAGGTCAACAAAAGCAATATTAGATACCGCAAATGCAGTAATAAAGCATAATGAAAAAAAATATGAGAAGAATTTATGGACAGAACAAGAAGGAGGAAAACGCCCAGAAGTAGCAAGATTGGATAACGAATATGAAGAAGCTAATTTTATAGTAGAACAAATTAATAGACTAAAAAGAGAAGAGTATTATAAATATTCAGATTTTACTGTGCTATATCGAACTAATGCACAGTCACGTAGCATAGAAGATATTTTTAGAAGAGAAGATATCCCTTATAAAATGATAGGGGGTTTAAAATTCTATGAAAGAAAAGAAATAAAAGATGCAATTGCATATTTAAGATTAATACATAATCAAGCAGATAATTTAAGCTTGCAGAGAATAATAAATGAGCCAAAACGTGGTATAGGACAAACCAGTATGGAAAAGATTGAAGCAATAGCAGAAGCAAATGAAATATCAATGTATGAGGTCATAAAAAGCGCAGAACAATATGGATTAAACAAAGTATTCATAAATTCAAGAGAATTTATAAATACAATTGAAGATTTATCAAGTAAAAAAGATGAAATGCTAATCTCAGAGCTTACAAAAGAAGTATTAAACAAAACAGGATATATGAAGGCACTAGAACTAGAAAACACAGCACAAGCAGAAAGTAGAATAGAAAACTTAAACGAATTCTTAACAGTTGCTATGGAATTCGAAGAAGAAAATGCAGAAAACTCGCTTGCAGAATTTTTAGAAAGCATTACACTTTCAAGTGATATAGATGGTATGGAAGATAAGGAGGATTCTGTAACACTTATGACTTTGCATAGTGCCAAAGGGCTAGAATTTCCAGTTGTATTTTTAGTTGGAATGGAGGAGGGATTATTCCCAAGTTATAGGTCAATAGGAGAACAAAGAGAGCTAGAAGAAGAAAGAAGATTGTGTTATGTAGGTATAACAAGAGCAAGAGAGTATTTGTTTTTAACATGTGCAAAACAGCGAACCATTTTTGGTTCAACAAGCTTCAATAAAATATCAAGATTTATAGAAGAAATTCCAAAAGAATTGCTTGAGGGAGCAGAAGAACTAACTAAAACACATAAAACAAAAGAGAATATAGAATGGTCATATGGAAATAATTCAAATAAGAAAGTAACATCATTTGTAATAAAAGGAAGTAATATAAATAAAACACAAACAAATTTTGCATTTAGAACGGCAGAAAGCTTTTTGAACAACATTAATACAAAATCAATAGAAGTAGATTTGTCACAATACAAAACAGGACAAACAATATACCACAAGAAATTTGGAGAGGGAATAATAACAGAAATTGCAAAAGAAGGAGACGATTTAAAACTAGACATATCATTTGAGAAAGTAGGACACAAACGCCTAATGGCAAAATATGCAAATTTGGAAATTAGAGATTAAAAAATAGACTGTGGCTTATAATAGTAAAATCTTCAACTTTTACTATTATAAAGCCATATTTTTTGTATAAAAAAATTTTTTCTTGTTAATAATATATGTGTAAAATAAAAAGTAAGGAAGGATGAGGAAATAATGGCAAATTTAAGTCAAGTTGAGTTACAGAATCTAAGACATTTGATAGGTGCTCATGACACTTCATATCAAAAATTAAACACCTATGCATCTCAATGTGTAGATCCACAAATCAAGCAAATGTTTACAAAAGCTGCACAAGACAGTTTAAACACTAAACAAAAATTGCTAACATTTTTAAATTAGGAGGTATATTATTATGGAAGAAAAGTATATGGTTAATGACATATTAGAAAGTACAAAGGCAAGTCTTACTACTTACCAAGGAGTAATTTCAGAAGCAGAGAATATGCAGCTAAGACAAACAATACAACAAATTAGAAACAATGATGAAACATTCCAATACGAATTATTTAAAGTAGCACAGTTAAAAGGATACTATACACCGGCAGGTCAAGCCCCACAAACAGAGATTGATAAAGTAAAAAACGAAGTTTCTAAGTAAAAATGCGGGCAATTTGCCCGCATCACAAAAGAGAGAAAAAACGAGAAAGGACGAGATAAAAAGAGAATAAAGACAATAGGAGGCACATATAATACTTATATCAAAGAATATAAAATTTGCCTTCAATACCAAAAAAAGGTAAAATAAAATAGATTGAAATTGAAAAAGAGGTGTTAAAGATTTTAAAAGGTATAAAAAACATATTCGTACATATAAGAAGCTCACTAAAACTAATTATAATGATAATAATATCTGCAATAATAATAGTAGGAATAATATTTACTTTTTATAGACCAACATATTCAGTAACCTTAAATGGGGAATTTGTAGGTTATACTAATGACAAAAATGGATTACAAAAGAAAATAAATGAATATATGAAGGGTGTTCAAACACAAAATATAGCTTTTGTGGATATAGAAACATTACCAGAATATTCTTTATGTTTCGTAAAAAGAGATAATGTAGATGATACTGATGTAATACTTGAAAAAGTAAAAGGATTAGGAACAACATATTATGAATATTATGCAATAACATTAAAGGACGAACAAAAATATTATGTTCCTACTAAAGAAGAAGCAGAAGCTGCAATAAATACTTTAAAGAAAAAAAACAGCAGTAATATAGATGATATTGCATATACACAAGTTTATGCAAAAGAATTAAAAGAATATTCAGAGCACGATACAATAGTAGCAGGATTATATAAAAAGAAGAAAGTATATGTAACAGGTACTGGTGCAACAGGTATAACAACAGCAAAACTAGACTTAGGAATTGAGTTAATAAAGCCAATAAGCTCAGGATATACAATAACATCCAGATTTGGTCAAAGAAACAGTGGAATGCATACAGGACTAGATATAGCAGCACCAATGGGAACAAATATATATGCAGTAGCAGCAGGTACAGTAACAAGCTCAGGAGCACTAATGAATTCAGATGGCTCATATACAAGTTATGGTGAATATATTATAATTACTCATGGTAATGGTGTTCAAACTTTATATGGACATTGTAGTAAGAGATATGTAAGTGTAGGAGATTATGTAGAACAAGGTGCACTAATAGGTAAAGTTGGTTCAACTGGTTGGTCAACAGGACCTCATTTGCATTTAGAAATAAGAGTAAATGGAACAAGACTAAACCCACAATATTATTTATATTAAAAGTAAAGGCGACTTAAAATAGGTCGCCTTTTTGTTATTATGTAGGAAAGTTCTTCTTGGAATTGACTTCAATAACAAGAAAAGTTTCCTATATATATCCGAATGCAAAGCATTCTAGACAAAGTGAAATGAAGTTTCACTTTTCTTATTGATAATTATTTAGTTATGAAAATATTTTAAACAAGTAGATACTGCATTTTTTTGAATAATGACCTTGCCATATTCTTTAAGCTTTCTTTCAAGCAAAGCTTCATTTTTTACTCTAAAAGCAAATTCAGAGATGGTACAAGAAAAACTTTTAAGCTCAGAAATATTTAATTTTAAGTTGTTTAAAATCAAAAAATATTTGTTTTTAAATAGAATAAGAGAAGAATTTTTAAGCTTTGACATATATTTATTCAAATTACTTGTGTTTATGTAATTGCAGAATTCACAAAACTCATCAAAACTGTCGAAACTATATATTGATAAAGCTTTGTTTGGTACGGCTGTAAGCCTTTTGGCTTTAGGTTTATTAGACTTTATTAGAACTTCAGGTTTAGTTCTGGTAATAGTAAAAATAAAATTACCATCAGATGAGGCTAAAGCCTCGATTATTAATTTGTAATTATGTGTGTTAAAACCAACTTCTGTTTCAGCTTGAGTTAACATATCATAAAACAAGTCTTGTGTTTCTAATGAATTAGACATAAAGTCATGTAAATCTATGTTCTTTTCTTTTAAATCTTCTAGATTTAAAAAGATTCTAATTTTATTCTCATTTAATTTTTCAATGCGCATTAAAAAATACCTCCAAATGTTTTAATAATATAATTATATCACTATATTATATAAAAAGAAACAATCAATTTCTGGAAAAAAACATAATCAATTATATAATATATATTATTAAATAATAATGAAAATGTGATTTACAAATTATAGCATAATTTTAATAAAAAATAAACATATATCTTGAAAAAAGTATTAAATACATATATAATAAGTAAAGTAAAAACAAAAGTAGGAGGAGAATATGGCTACAAGAGAAAAAAGTATATGGATATTATTAGTTTTTTTATTGGCAGGACTAGTATTAGGAGGGTTATTGGGAGAACTTGCTTCTAAAATAGACTTTTTATGGTGGCTATCATATGGAGAAAATTTTGGACTAACAACGCCCATAGAATTAGATTTACATATAATGACAATAACTTTTGGATTATGGTTTAAAATGAATGTTGCAAGTATTATTGGCATGGCAATAGCAATATTTGTGTATAGAAAAGTGTAGATAAAAAATGGGGTAAGGAAGGAACTAAAATGAAGATTAAAGACTTACCTCTATCAGAAAGACCTTATGAGAAATTAGAAATTTATGGAGCAGAAAATTTATCAAATGCAGAACTGTTGGCAATAATAATAAAGACAGGAACAAAAGAACAATCCTCTGTTTCAATAGCGCAAGAGATATTGAAATTAAAAGAGAACACAAACCAAGATAATTTGAGGTTTCTACAAGAATTATCTTTAGAAGAATTTATGCAAATTAAGGGTGTTGGAAAAGTAAAGGCAATTCAACTAAAAGCAGTTTGTGAAATAACAAAAAGAATATCTCGTCCAATAAACAATCAGAAAAAAACAATTAAATCCCCAAAAGATGTAGCAGATTTACTAATGCCGGAATTAAGATATGAAAAAAGAGAAATAGTAAAAGTACTAATATTAAATAGCAAAAATGTTGTGCTCAGAACTATAAACATATCATTAGGAGGGGCAAATTTTGCATACATAGAACCTAAAGATGCTTTATCTGAAGCTGTAAAAATGCAAGCACCTAAAATAATATTGGTACATAATCATCCAAGTGGAGATTGTAAGCCAAGCAAAGGTGACTATAATGTTACAGATAGAATGTATGAGGCAGCAACGCTAATGGGAATACAATTATTAGACCACGTAATTATTGGAGATGGAACATATGAAAGCTTATTATTAAAAGATACTTGCTTTTAGGAAGGAATGAGATTAAATGAAGTTTTTAGAATTTAAAGAAAAAGATATAGGAATTGATTTAGGAACTGCCAACACACTTGTAACAATAAAAGGGAAAGGCATTGTATTAAGAGAACCATCAGTTGTTGCAATAGATAAAAAAACAGGAGAAATTATAGCTACAGGATATGAAGCAAAAGAAATGATTCGGAAGAACCCCAAGTGATATAGAGGCAATAAGACCATTAAAAGATGGAGTAATTGCAGATTTTACTGCAACACAATTAATGCTTAAAAATTTGGTTTCAAAAGTTTGTCAAAGATATAATGCAGGAAGACCAAGAGTAGTTGTTGGAGTGCCTTCAGGTATAACAGAGGTGGAGGAAAGAGCAGTAGAAGAATCTATTATAAGAGCAGGAGCAAAAGAAGTATTCTTAATAGAAGAACCAATGGCTGCTGCTATTGGAGCAGGATTAGATGTTGCAGAGCCTACAGGTAATATTATAGCAGATATTGGAGGAGGAACTACGGAAGTAGCTGTTATATCTCTTGGAGGAATAGTAGTAAGCAACTCATTAAGAACTGCTGGAGATGAATTAGATGAAGATATAGTAAATTATATAAAAAGAGAAATGGGAATATTAATAGGAACAACAACAGCAGAGGAGATAAAAATACGGAATAGGTTCAGCAATGCCACTTATGACGGAGTTAAATATGGAGATAAAAGGTAGAGATTTAAATACAGGTTATCCAAGGAGTATAACAGTAACTTCATCACAAATACAGAAAGCAATGGAAAACTCAATATCAGAAATTATAGATGTAATAAAACAATCATTAGAAAAAACACCTCCAGAATTAGCAGCTGATATTGTTGAAAAGGGTGTAGTAATTGCTGGAGGTGGAGCACTTATAAGAAATATAGATAAGGCTATTAGTCAAAAGATTGAAATGCCAGTATATGTAGCAGAAGATCCTTTAGAGTGTGTTGTAAAAGGAACAGGAAAAACTTTAGCAGATTTAGAGAAACTAAAAGATGTATTAATAAACGCAAGGAAAAGAAAGTAAGAGGAAGTTGCAACCTGAAAAATTTTGGGTATGATAGCATTATGGGAGGCGTATATGCGTAAAAGTAGAAAAGCGGGAGTTGTAGGCATTATAATAACAATTCTAATATTAACAGGTTTAGTAATTGTTACAAATATAGATACATCTGAATTTTCTTTTTTGGAGGGAATAGCAAATAAGTTAGTAATGCCTGTTCAAAATGGTTTAACATTCTTAAAAAACAAGATAGCAGGAAACAATACTTTTTTTGATGATATAAACAATTTGAAAAACGAAAATGAAGAGCTGAAAAAACAAAACTATAAACTTAATAAGGAATTAAGTGAACTTGGCATAATAAAAGCAGAAAATAAAACTTTAAGAGAATATGCAAATTTATCAGATGAATATACAAAATATACAACAGTTCCAGCATATATAATTGATAGAGACTTAAGTAACTTATCAAGCACAATAATAATAAATGTAGGTACTAGAGAGGGAGTAAATAAGAATATGGCAGTTGTATCAAGTAAAGGAGTGGTAGGACATATTATATCGAGTACAGAGACTACTTCAAAGGTACAACCAATAATAGATCCATCTAGCAGTATAAGCGCAATAATGAATATATCAAGAGACAATATAATTGTAAAGGGAGAATTAGGTAGTTATAAACTGAAAGCAACATATATAAGTGCAGATGCAGATTTAGTGCTAAATGATGATGTTGAAACTTCCGGTTTGGGAGGTATATATCCAAAGGGGCTAAAAGTTGGAAAACTAGTAGAAATTAAAGAAGCTTCTAATATTACAGAAAAATCTGCAATTATAGAGCCAGCAGTTGATTTTTCAAAACTAGAGACAGTATTAGTAATTATTAAATAGCAAATTTAAAGAGCTATTTGTTAAAAACAAATAACTCTTTAAATTTTATAAAGTATAATCTCTTTCGGAAAAGGAATTACTATCCTTTTTCATATTAGATTTTATTTCCACGTTTTTTCCTTCATCAGAAGGGTTTGCATTTTTCTCCTTTTGTTGCTCAACTGTACAAGTATCAAGTTCTACAAGCATATCATTATTTTGATGTAATGGTAATGAATTAAGTAAAATGGTAGGAACAGATAGAGTGTCTGATTCAACCTCTTCTTCTTGAACAGCAACTTCATTACCACCAGAAACTGATGTGTTTAGGTATATTTCATCACTTGGAGTAAGCTTATCTTCTGGAAATTTTTCCATAAATAAATCTAATTTCGGTTCAATTTTTGCTTTTTTTATAATAGTAGCTTTTTGAACATTTTCATTAATTGTATTTAATCTATATCTATCTTCAGGTGTAAGTTCATCACCAGTAGATAATATACCTAAAAGCTGGATTACTACATCTTTTTTGGTGCCTTCAATAGAAGAATAGTCTCTTAAAGATAAAAGTTCATCAGGAGAGGAATCCATTTTAGGAATTCTATAATTAGTAGATGATGGAGGCATATCATATGCATATTTAGACATAAGATTTGATACAATATTATCTTTTATAGTATTGTCAAAAGTATTAATGTATTTACTGTATTTACATATCCAATGAAATAGTCCATCAATATCACCTTTATTTTTATCTACTATTTTAAAGAAATCATATAAAGCATCTTTAGAAACTTTAGAAAGGTTGGTTGGGTCAATTGTAATAATCTGACCTTCACTTAAGTTTAATTCAAGAGAAGAAAAGATTTTTGACAAATTATTTTCATCTAGAGAATTACTTAAAGTTCTATCAACTTCAGACTTGTATTCATCATTAAAATCATAAGTTGGATAGAGTTTTTGCCATTCACTAATAGTAGCTTTAAAATCTTCTTTGCTTGAATAATTTTCAGGATGCTCCACAATGGAGGTTAGCTCTTTAAAAGCAAGCTCTGAATCAAACTTTTCAAGTATTCTGGTTCTATTAGATTTACTAACTAACATAGGTACTATATGAGGATATTTTTCAGTTAGATATTTCAAAGGATATTCAGAATATAAATTTTCCAAATCTTTATCTAACCTTTTTTCATCTTTATGCTTTTCAGCTCTGTCTAAAATCTTACGCAATTCTTCTAAACCTTTTAAAGGATTCTTCTTTGATAATTCATCAAAAGCCATAAAACCCTTCAAAATCGTATCTAAGAATTCTTTACTTAACATATATTTGATTTTTCGCTTTAAATTTTCGCTAAATAAATCAATAGGATAACGTTTTTTCCATTCATTAAGATCTGTTTGGAATTTAGCATAATCTTTAGTTGCTTGAGCGTATGAAAAAATTTCACAAAGTAAAAAATATGCTTCTTCTTCATCAAAGTCTCTTAATTTTGCTTTTGTTTCATCTGTTACACTATTTACTACTGCATCATTATCCATAAAAACCTCCAATTTGCATATTAATATTAAATATTATATCACTTATTTTTAATGTAAACAATTGCTTTTATCAAATTTTAATGATAAAATAAAAAAGGTGAAAAAAATGGTAAAAAGAACAGAAACAAGAGAAATTTTTGTTGGTGGGGTTCAAATTGGGGGACAAAACAAGGTCGTAATCCAATCTATGACAAACACTAAAACAAAGGATGTAGATAGAACAGTAAAACAAATTTTAAAACTAGAAGAGGCAGGATGTGAAATAATTAGAGTAGCCTGTTTGGACCTAGAGGATGCTAAAGCTATAAAAGAAATAAAAAAGAAAATACATATACCTATTGTATCTGACATACATTTTGATTATAGGATTGCACTAGAATCAGCAAAGGCAGGAGTAGATAAAATTAGAATTAACCCAGGAAACATTGGCTCAATTGATAGAGTAAAACAGGTCGTTGATATTTGCAAAGAAAAAAATATACCAATAAGAATTGGTGTAAATAGTGGGTCTATGCCAAAGGATATATTGCAAAAATATGGAGGGAAACCCACAGCAAAAGGAATGGTGGAAAGTGGATTAAGACACATAAAGATATTAGAAGATTTAGATTTCTTTAATATTGCACTATCTTTAAAGGCATCTGATTTAAATTTATGTATTGAAAGCTATGAAGAGGCTGCAAATACAATTAACTATCCATTACACTTAGGGGTAACACATTCAGGAACAGAATTTAGTGGAACAGTAAGTTCAAGTATAGGTTTGGGAACTCTATTAAGAGAGGGAATTGGAGATACAATAAGAGTATCTTTATCAGCTGATCCAGTAAAAGAAATAAAAGTAGCAAAGGAGATTTTAAAGGACTGTAAATTATATGAATCTCCTACATTAATAGCTTGTCCAACATGTGGAAGAATACAATATGATTTAATTCCTATTGCAAATGAGATAGAAGATTTCTTGCAAACCATAAAAAAGAAAATTACAGTTGCAGTAATGGGATGCGGAGTAAATGGTCCAGAAGAAGCAAAACATGCAGATATAGGAATTGCAGGTGGAGTGAAAGAAGGACTATTATTTAAAAAGGGTGAAATAATTAAAAAAGTAAAACAAGAGGAAATAGTACAAGTATTAAAAGAAGAAATTATGAAAATGTAGAGGTGTTTATGAAACTTGTTATTGGAAAAACTGCTGGTTTTTGTTTTGGCGTAAAAAATGCTGTAGGAAAGGTAGAAGAAGAAATAAATAAAAGAGAGAAAATATATTGTTTAGGAGAATTAGTACACAATAAGCAAGTAACAGAAAAATTAACTCAAAAAGGCATTAGTTTTATAGACAATGTAGAGGAAGCGGAGAATAATGTTGTTTTTAGAACACACGGTGTTACAAAGCAAACCTATGAATTAGCAGAAAAACTAAATCTTGAAATAATGGATTTAACATGTCCTAAAGTACTATATATACACAAATTAGCACAAGAATATGCTAATAAGGATTATTTTATAATTTTAACAGGAGAAATTAAACATCCTGAAACAATAGGGACAATTAGCTTTTGCGGAAAAGATTATATTGTAATTGAGGATGAAAAAGAGATAAATAGCGCAATAAAAGCTTTTGGAAAATCAAATAAAGAAAAGTTAGCTGTTATATCACAAACAACATTTAAATTGGAAAAATTTAACGATATAGTAGAGAAAATTAAAGAAAAGGTTGAAACAAAGAAACTCGAAGTAAATAATACGATTTGCAATGCTACAAGAGAAAGACAACAGGAGACAGAAGAAATAGCTCAAATGGTGGACTTAATGATAATAATAGGAGGAAAGCATAGTTCAAATTCAAAAAAACTATATGAATTGTCAACGAAATATTGTTCAAGAGTATTATTTATTGAAACAGAAAAAGACTTTGATAGCACCCAGATAAACAAAAACAACACAATTGGAATAATGGCTGGGGCATCAACACCAGAAGAAAGTATATCAAGAGTAGTTGAAAAACTAAAGAAAATATGATACAATAAAAAAGGAATATATTAAAATAGAAAGGCAGGTAAAAATGAATCAAATATTAGTCTCTCAAAAGCTATATGTTACACCGGCAATGAAGAAAAAAAAGAAACTATTTAAAGTAGAATTCTTTTTATCTGTCATTGCGTTAATTGGGCTTTCTACATATGGAATCTGTTCAGCATATGATAGAAATAAAAGCGAAGCTGTATCACGAGAAATACTAGGGGCAATGGAAAAACAGCCAGAAAGAATAGTTGTTGAAGAACAAGCAGTAGTATTAATTTTAAATAATACAGGAAGAGGAAGAACAACAAACGAGATAGAAACGGTAACAGTTGAAAGAGAAATACAAATACCAGATGAACAAAAGGTAACTGCAAAAGATGGAACAGTATATTATACAATAGGGCAAATTTACATACCTTCAATTAATTGTCAATATCCAATATTGTCAAGTGAAACAGAAAATTTTGATACATTATTAAAGATAGCTCCTTGTAAGTTCCATGGGGCAAATCCAAATGAAATTGGGAATTTTTGCATAGTTGGCCATAATTATAAAAACTCACAATTCTTTAGCAAGGTTCCAAAGATGCAAAATGGAGATATTATAGAAATAACAGATAACTTTGGAAAAACTGTACAATATGAAGTATATGATAAATATATTGTTGTTGATACAGATACAAGCTGTACAACACAAATGACAGATGGAAAAAGAGAAGTAACATTGATAACTTGTACAAATGCAAATGATGAGCATAGGGTAATAGTAAAAGCAAGAGAAAAAGTATAGATATAACATAATATAAATAGACATTATTAGACACTACGTCGAATAATGTCTATTTTTGTACTATATTATTAGTAAAAAATAGCAAAATATGTAATAAAAAACTTGAAAAAGTTTACATAAGCGTGTATAATATATATGTAGGCAAATGTCATAAAAATGTCAAATTTAAGGAAAAATTTTTTATACAATAAACTTCCGTAAGTTTAACAGTTTCCTACAAGAAAATCAAAATATTGACAAGATATGATATATAATATTATATTATATTGTATTGTATTTAGTTTTAGGGGGTTTTTATGGTGAAAACAAATAAAATGAAAAGAATAATAACAATGATATTAATTGCAAGCCTTATATATGCTAATTTAAATATGGCTATATGGGGAGTGTTTTCTTATGCACAAGATAATCAAGCAATTATAACAGGAGTTCTAGAACAAGAAGAGAAAAAAGCATTAGAAATTAAGTTATCAGAATTTAGCAAAAACGATATGTTAGAGAAAGAGACAAACTACTCAGAAACACTAAATCTAAAATACAAAAATGATGACAAGATTAATGAAATTGAAATTCGAGATATACATACTAAAATAAGTGATGGAAGAACGCAAGAAGAGCAAATGGAGGAAAAAGAAAGACCTGAAATTGAGACTTTTTATAAATCTACACAAATTAACAAATCAGAGTTAGCAAAAGTTATTGGTAAAGATGGCAGATTAGAGATTAAGTATAGTGTGAAAGAAACTGAAAAACAAGAAGGAACTGAAAAACAAGAAGATATTACAGAAGAGATAATATTTCCAGAGATAAATGAAACTAAAGAAGAAGGAAAAATAGTATTACCAAGAATTGAGGAAAATGAAGGTACAATAGTATTACCAAAAATTGAAGAAGAAAAGATAGTATTATCAGAAATTGAAATTGAAGAAGATAATACTGGAATAATAGAAGCATTAGACGGAATTGTTTCAATAACTGCTGAGACACAAGCTAGTAAAGAGGATTATATAACAGTAATGTATCCAGAAAACACCATATCTATAGAGATAAAGATTTTTAGTGATACAAATGACATAGAACACTTAGAAATAATAAATAATAAAGTAATACCACCAGTAGAAAATATTGAAGATGTAAATTCAATAGAAGTAGTGAAACAAATAACTATAAAAGATGATGAGGAACTTTTAAATACATTAGAAGGAACTAACACTCCTATTAATTATACAAAAACCATAGCAGGTTTTGGAGTGGATAAAACACAAATTGCAACAACAATTACAAATAAAATAAATTTCACAATTACAATGTATACAGATAAGGAAACATATGATTTATATAAAAATCCATATTTCCTTATAGAACTACCAAAAGAAATAAAAGAATTTAATATTGAAGATATGATAATGTTAAATAATACTGCTTTTAATTTAAATTCAGTAGAAGAAGGAATATTAGAGAATGGAAATAAGGCAGTTGCTATTAAATTAGAAGGAGAACAAGTAGAACATACAAAATCAGTAGAAGAGAATGCACAAATTGTTATTAGAGCAACAGCAAAAACAGATGAGCTTTTACCAACTACACAAAGTGAAATAAAATTACATTATATAAACGAAAATGTAAAAACTTATGATGGATTAGGTGATAAACTAGAAGGCGAAAGTATTGTTCCGATGAACTTTGTTGCAAATAAAGAAATTATTGTTGAAAGTAAGGCAATAGTAGGAGAAAATGTAATAGTATCTTCAAAGGAAGAAGATACAGCTATAACTGTAGAGCCACATACATACCAAGCAGCTACAATAGTAGGAACAGCGATAAACAATATGGGAAAAACAATACAAAATGTAAAGATTTTAGGGACAGGCTCAAATATAGGACAAATCTCAGGAGTAGAAAAAGTATATTATACAGAAAATGAAAATGCTACAATAGATTTAAATGATGGTAATAATAATTGGCAAGAGGAATATATATCAAATGCCAAAAAATATTTAATTACATTAGAAAATTTTGAACAGGCTCAAATATTAAATTTTGGGTATTATATGAATTTGCCTGAAAACATACAACGCGATACAGACCATATTATATCTTTTGAAGTATATGATGATAATAATCAACTTATAAATACATCAAAGATAACAATAAACCAAAAGGCAGAACGTTTTGATGTTTACAATGATGAAAACATCAAAGCAAACATTATAACTAATACAAATAAAGTAGAAATTGGTGGTTGTATTGATTGTGTAGTTAATGTTGAAAACATTTCAGAAAGAGACTTAGAAGGTATAACATTCAAACTAAGCTTCCCTGAAGGAATGAAAAGATTATTAAAAGAAACAACAATAAATGGAGAAATGAAAGATTTATATGTAATAAAAACTTCAAATGTTATTGAAATCCCTTCATTAGATTTAAAAAAAGGTGAAACTTTTACAATGGCCATAAGAATGGAAGCGGTGAAATCTATGCAAAGCGAAGAAGTTGTGAAAGCAAACATCAGTTATGAAGAAAAACAAGCGGAGATATTTAGAAAAATGAGTATTGTAGATAAATCTGCAATAGAAACATCAATTACAAGTGATAGGTTAGGACAAATATTAGAAGCTGGAGATGAAATATCATACAAAGTTACACTAAAAAATAAAGGCGATGCTCATGCAAAAATTGATATAAGTACTCCTCAATTAGAGAATATAGATTTAACAAAAATAGAGGTATTAAACTCTTCAACTGGAGAAAGAAGAAGTGTAAGTGCTACAAGCTTAATAGGGTATGTATCAAATATTAGTATTAATCCAGAAGAAACTGTAGAAGTTTATATAGTAGGTATAGCTAAAGAACTAGCAAAACAATCTATAGCAACAATGTATGTAGATGTTACAGGAAATAAAATTCAAAATACAACTACAGATAGATTAGTAAATACAGTAAATAAAAAGGTAGAAAAGAATGCAGAAGTTATAACAGCAAATGATAAACTTGGAAACACCATAAATGGTATAGCTTGGATAGATAAAAATGAAGATGGACAAAAAAATGCTGAAGAAACCTTATTAAAAGGAGTACAAGCAGTATTAATAGATACTAAAAACTCAAAAGTTGTAGAAACAACAGTTACAAACAACAAAGGTGAATATAATTTTGATAATGTAAAAGATGGTACTTATGTTGTGGAATTTAAGTATAATACCGAAATGTTTAATATAACCAATTATAAAAATGAAAAGGTTAGTGAAGACTTAAGATCATCTGTTATTAACACAACACAAAATAATGAAACAACAGCGAAGACCGAAGTAGTTACATTAGAAAAAGGAAATGTTGAAAATCTAAATGCAGGATTTGTTATAAACAAAAACTTTGATATGAGTATAAATAAGGGAATAACACATGTTACAGTAAATAATGACAAAGGAACAAACACATATGATTTTAAAAACAAAAGTATGGCAAAGGTAGAAATAGATGGTGAATACTTAAAGGGTTCTCTAATACTTATTGAATATGAAGTTGCAGTTACAAACAATGGAGAAGTAAGTGGATATGTAAAAACAATTTCAGACAAGATGCCTCAAGGAATGAAATTCAATTCGGAGTTAAATACCGATTGGTATGAAGGTGAAGATGGAAATTTATACTCTATGGCATTTGCAAATAAAGAATTAAAACCAGGAGAAACAGCAACAATCAAATTAGTACTAACAAAGGAAATGACAGATGATAAAATTGTATCTCCAGTAAATACAGCAACAATAGAAGAAACCTTTAATGAATATTTAATAGAAGATAAAAATGAAGAAAATAATACATCAGAAGCAACAATAATCATATCTTTAACAACAGGAAAAGCATCAGATTACTTATGGATAGCATTTATTGCAATTGTAATCATAGCAATGGGAGTAATCGGTGTAATGAGAATAAATAAAAATAAGAAAGTATAAATAAAGAAGGGAGAAGAATATGATAAACAAGAAAAAAATATTATTACAAACAGTATTTATCATTCTATTTGCACTAATTTTACTAATATTCAGCAATAAAGAAGTAGAAGCAATGTCATTTGGAGAATGTAGTATTGATAATGCTATAGATGTTGAAAATGACTCATCACTACAGCACGGAAATAATTATAGAAATTTTAGTTCTAATCCATACTTGTATTGTTTAAATCATGGTTATGAATTTGCTTCAGGACCTAGTTACATGAGAGTTAATGGAAATGGACCTATTTCTCCACAATTAAGTTACATACTTTTAGAACGGAATTGCAGCTAGTGAAAAAGGAGAATACTACAAAAAAACAGAAGGAACTATAGGCTGGGTAATTAGGCTTGCAGTATGGAAAACAATAGGAGGGTCACACTTAAGTGGACAATCAGGATTAGATGAATATGAAGCTACTTGTGCAACCCAATATGCCGACTTAATGAGTAGAGCAAGTGTTGGTGCAAGTTTAAGAAGCTCAGGGAATATTTCTATTGTTAAACCTGCAAATGGAAGTTTCGTAGATGATGATGGAACAGGAAGATATGGACCTTTTAATATTCAATATCCAAGTTATTATTCAAATGAAACAGGTAAATATGAATTTGTTGGAGATGAATTTACAATATTGCTTAATGGTAAAAAATTAACAACATTACCACAAAGTGGAGTAGATTTCTATCTAACAGAAGCAGATGGAGTAATTCCTGGAGAAAGAAATACATTTAAAATTATATATAAAGGGAAATGTAATTATTCAGGAACATATGCGAGATATATACCAAAAAGTACATTCCTTTTACGAATTCAATGTAGGGAGTGTGGAGCAACTGGAACATATAACCCAGAAGGTTTCTATGATGAATTAAATGATGTGGCATATATAGACTATAATACAGGAGATATAAGAATAAGACATAAAACAGGTTGTAGCAAAAATGATGCAAATATAGTAGTTATAGGATATACAATAGGTGAGAGAATTTCTCAAGACGTAGGTGAAACATTCCCAACATGCACACCTGTTGAAGAAGAACAAGAAATAGAATTCTGGCCAGGAAGAAAAATTGAAATAGACTTAGAGAAAAAAGATAATGCAGCAATAGCAAATCTATTAAAAGATATTAGTTTTGATGTATCAGTAACAGGCGATGAAACATACATAAAATTATCTGATAATAAAAAAGTAACATCAACAACAATTACAACAGATGCAAGTGGAAAGTCTAAAATTACAATAATAACAAATAAAGATACAGTTAGAGTAACAATAAATGAAAAAAACAACAAATATTATATAAATGAAGGACCAATAGTAATAGACTTTGTATATAATAAAGGTAGTGGAACATGGACATCAACAATAGTACAACCCACAGGAGATGCTAGAAACAGAATTAAAATAACTCAACAGGGAGAATATTATCAATTTAAATTAGAAGTAATTAATATTGCAAAAATAGATGACTTAAAATTAATTAAAATTAATAAATTAATACCAGGTGAAAAGATTCCAGGAATCACATTTAGAATTACATTAACAAATGCGGTAGATGAAAGCAATAATAGTGTAATAATAAAAACAACAGATTCAAATGGTGAAATTGATATAGGAGTACTAAAAGTTACAGATCCAAATAAAGATATTATAATAACAATAGAAGAAACAGGAGTTCCTTCAGGAGATTTTAATTTCAAAGGATTATATCCAAATGGAGAAGTAACAATTAAAATAAAACATAAACAAGCAGGATGCAGTGTAAATGTTACTGGAGCAGATAATGAATTTGTAGATGCAAAATATGATGTAAATGATAATACTGTTATTGTAGAAGTTAAAAATGAAATAACAATAGATTTAAAAGGAAAAGTTTGGGAAGATGGACAAACAGGAATAAAACCAGTAAAAGAGCCAAACAATTTATATGATGCAGGAGAGACAGGGATACCAAATGTAAAGGTTGTTGTAAAGAAGGTGTCAGATGATAGTATTGTTGCTACAACAGTTACAGATGCAAATGGCCAATATGAATTTAAAGATCTTCCAGCAACTACCACAGGAAATATAAAATACTACATTGAATTTATATATGATGGAATTCATTATATTGCTGTAACACCAGATGTTGGAGCAGATGACTCAATTGATTCAGATGCTCAAGAACAAGATAGAGTAGCATTTAATAATAAATTTAAAACAATAATTAAGGATACAGCAGTAGGAACAGATGGAAGAGAAACACCATTAAAATATGATACAACAACAGTACCTACAAAAGCAATATTAGAAACTATGGATGGAAATGAAGTAAAAGCAGAATTTGCAATAACTGCTAAAACTTTACCAACAAATTATGGCAATAACACTAACAATATAGACTTAGGTTTATTAAAGAAAGGTGTAGACTTAGCAGCAGTAACAGATATATATTCAGCAAAAGTTAATATAAACGATCAAAGAAAGAGTTATACTTATAATGATATAATCAATTTAAATGATAATATTGTTATAGATCCAGATTTAAAACCAAATTATAGCTTATACTTATATAATTCAGACTATAATTATAGAATAAAGGATTATAGTGCATTACCAGTATTAACTGATACAACACACAGTACATTAAAACCTGAAGAATATGATAGTGTATTAAATAAGAAAAAAGCAGATGGAGAAATAGAAGTAGAATTAACATATCAGATATTATTGAATAATCAAAGTGCTACAAATGTTACTATAAATTCAATAGCGTACTATTATGATACAGGATATATATTAGATGGAGCTAACCCAGAACTAGTTACAATAGATGGAAAACAATATAATAAGGTATTAATTCCAATAGGTAAAACATTTACAGATACAAATAACCAAGAAGTTTATAATATAATATTTAAAGTAGGCAAAGATGCATCAGGAGCATTATACACTGGTGAAATGAGAACTTGGGTTGAAATAGTATCATACTCAACAGATGAAGGTTGTATAGATGAAGATTCTGCACCAGATAACATTATTGAGCATAAAACAGAAGATGATACAGATGATGCAAGAGGATTGAATATACAAATAAGTCCTATAGATAGAACAATAAATGGATATGTATTTGAAGATAATGACAAAAATGGTAAATACGAAAATAACGAAGTAAAAGTTAGTGACGTAATTGTACAATTAATTGAGATAAAAGAAGTTGATACAAATGGAGATGGTGTACAAGATACTAAATTAGAATACATTTGGCAAGAGACTGTATCAGGTTCAAACACAGTAAAATATATAACAGAAGACGGAAAAAATATTTCACAATATAATGTGTTAAATGAAGCAGGACATTACACCTTTAATAATTTCATACCAGGAAAATATATAATAAGATACATATATGGAGATGGAACATATTATGATGTGTCAACTGAAGATGGAAAAGCAAACATATTAAAATACAATGGTCAAGACTATAAGTCAACAATAGATGCACAGTATAATATAGAACTATATAATAGTGAGGATTATTCAGCAAATGCTTCAATGGCAAGAGATAATGAAGCAAGAAGAATTGAAGAAATTGGTTATGCAGCATCAGCAGGAAGTATAGGAGATTTAATAATTGATAGTAAAGACAAACTTAAAGATACATGGATGTGTGCAGAAACTTCAACATTAAATATTCCGGTATCAGATGGTGAAGATTCATCAGTAGCAGTAGTAAGAGGATTAAATTTCGGATTGATGAAAAGACCACAAGCTGATCTTGTGCTAGAAAAACACGTAACGTTTGTAAAAATAGATGGTGTAACAGAAGCTACAGCAGATATACGTGATTATGCAAACGATAATGGAAGTAATGGAGAATTTGTAAAATTTCAATCTGTATCAGGAAGAAAATTTGAAGGTTCATCACAGGCAACAAGTAAGAAGTATGATGTTAGAGGAGCTTGGGTAATAGGAACAACATTAGAAGAAATAACAGGTGGAGTAAATGTTACATATAGCTATTTGATAAAGAATCAAGGAGATAAAGAATATATTGGAAAATTATTACTAAACGAATTAAACGATGGAAAAACATATGAAACCATAGCTAATAATCTAAAACAAGAAACAAAAAAATCACAACATATAGTTGGGGCATATTTGGGAACAGAATACTATAATGGAAAAGTTAGTTCAAACGATATTTTAATAGGAATTCCTGTTGTGGTAGAGGATTATCTAAATATAGAACCAAGTGATTTACAGATGACAGAGGGAGGACAATTTAACAGCAAAGGACAAGCTAACAAGAATGTATGGGAAAGTGCAGGAGATTCTTCAAATAGATTAGTAAATGTATTACAAAGTAAAAATGAGTATGAATTAAAAGCCGAAGAAGAACCAGTCTCATTAACGTTAAATACTAATACAAGAATTGATACAACAAGTTCAAGAACAGAATATAAATATAGAAGTTATGCAGCACAGTTAATACCATCAAATAATATGAAAACAAGTCAGGCAGGTACATTGGTAAAAGGAGCAACATTAGGAAACTTACAATTCGTACAAGCAAATACAAGAGATGTTTTAGTATCAGAAATTACACCAGAGGATGATGAATTTATTGCAGAAACTGTCGAAATTACAGTTAAATTTGGTGGGGATGAAATATCACCAGTGCTATTAATAGTAACAATTACAGGAGGATTAGTAGTAATAGCGTTAGGCATTATTCTAATAAAAAAATTCATAATTAAATAGCATAATAAAAAAGAAGCAGTAAAATGCTTCTTTTTCTTATATAAATTATTTAGAACTTCTAATTCTATCAATTTCTGAAAATTTTGTATCCAAAATCTCCAAGAATACTTTTACAATTTCAGGATCAAATTGTGTTCCTGAATTATTTAAAAATTCTTTTTTAACAACGTCTATTGGTAGAGAATCTCTATATGAACGCTTTGAAGTCATTGCATCAAAAGCATCTGCTACTGATGTAATTCTAGCCAAGTATGGTATATTATTACCTTTAAGTTTGTTTGGATAACCATATCCATCAAAACGCTCATGATGATGTTTTACAATAGGTATTATATCATTAAATATAGTTGCATTTGAAAGAATATGTGCACCTATAGAAGGATGATTTTTTATCTCGGAGTACTCATCATTACTTAAACGAGAGTCTTTTAGTAATATGCTATCAGGTATTCCAATTTTACCTATATCGTGAAATAAGCCACCAATTCTTAAGGTTTTTAATTCACTTTCTGAAAGACCTAATTGTTTACCAATTAAACAAGAATACTCTGCAACCCTATCTGAATGACCTTTTGTATATGCATCTTTTGCCTCAACCGTATAACGTAATATCTCAATAGTTTCCATATAAGCAGACTCTAATTTATCATATGTAGATTTTAATTCTTCATTGATGTTCTTAATCAACTTCATTTGTGAAACAGCTTTTATACCAGACTCAATTAATAATAGCAATTGATCAAACTTATCGCTCTTCTCACAATATCCTTGAATATCCAATCTTTTAATTGTTTCTAATGGTGGAGCTAAATCTTTATGACCTGTAAGTAGCAAAATATATAAATCCTTATTGAATTTTCGAATTTCTTTTACTACCTGATCACCATGAATAGGTGTCATTAAAAAGTCCAAAAGCATTAAATCAAAATGTTCATGTTTAATTTTTTCAATTGCTTCTAGAGGGTCAGAAACCCCTACAAATGAATAACCGAGCTCTAGATAAAAACACATTTAGTGAATCTAATATGCCAGTTTCATCATCAACAGCAATAATTTTATATTGGGAGTTAATAGTTGTATGAGAATTTTTACGCATAAAATACCTCCTAAAACAATTTATTATATACATAATATACTAAAATAAAAAAAAAAACAAGGAAAAATGCAAAAAAAGTGGAAAAACTATGAAAAATATGGTATAATTTTATAGGTAACATAACTTTGTTACTAAGGAGAAGACAATGATTTTTAAAGATTATTATAAAATATTAAATCTGAATACAAACAAAGTAACAACACAAGATATAAAAACAGCTTTTAGAGAACAGGCAAAAAAATACCATCCAGATATAAACAATCAAAGTTCACAGTATGAAGAGAGATTTAAAGATATAAATGAAGCATATAGAGTATTATCTAATAGTAGCAGTAGAAGAAAATATGATAGAATATGGAATTCAAAAGTAGGTAGAAAAAAACAAAAAGCAAAATATGAAGAGAGCAAGAGAGAAAAAGGTTCAACGTTTAGCGAATTTTTTAATATGTTTTTTGGAGAAACAGAAACAAACAATGTAAAGGAAAACAAAAAGGTTCCAGCAAAAGGAGAAAATGTAGAGACAGAAATCAATGTAAAATTAGAAGATGCATACTATGGATTAGAAAAGAAAATATCTTTAAGAACTGTAAAAGGTCAAATGAAAACTTTTTCCGTAAAGGTTCCTTCAGGAATTAGAAATGGAGAAAAAATAAGACTTATAGGACAAGGAAAAGAAGGAGTAAATGGAGGAAAAAATGGAGATTTATTTATAAAAATAAATATTGAAAACAATAAAAAATTTAAACTATACGGTTGTGACATTTTAACAAATGTTTATGTATCCCCATGGGAGGCAGCATTAGGTAAAAAAATAAATATAGACTCTATAGAGGAAAATATTACCTTAAATATACCAGCAGGAATACAAAGTGGAGAACAAATAATAATTCCAAGTAAAGGATATAAAGATGGACAAGGTGGTAGAGGAAACTTAATTGCTGAGATAAAAACTGTAGTTCCAAAGGAGTTAACAGAAGAAGAAAAAGAGCTATTTACCAGATTACAAGATATATCAACATTTAATCCAAGAGTATAATTTAGATAAAATTAAAACCGCTATATCGCTTGATATAACGGTTTTAATTTGGTGAACCAGAGACGACTCGAACGTCCGACCCACGGCTTAGAAGGCCGTTGCTCTATCCAGCTGAGCTACTGGTCCATTTCGAACATACTAAATCATAACATAATTTTATAAATAAGTCAATATTTTTCTTTAAATTGGTTGAATTTTTTTGTTTTTTTTGATATACTAATATGTACATTTTATAGAATAGTTTTTATTTTTTATGAGAAAGGAATGAAAAGGGGAATGGGCAAACACAATAAAACTAATGAAAAAGAAAAGAAAAACTTAAAAACACAAGAATTGAACAAACAAAAAAAAGCAAAAAAAGGTTCAAAAAAGAAAAAACATATAGGTTTGAAAATATTTTTTATATTGATTATATTATTAGGAATTTTTGTTGCAAAAAGATTGTATGATGCTAAAGGTAATTGGTTAGCTGCTATATTGGGACATAATGAAGAAACTTTAAAAAATTTAGATAAATTACAAGTGTTAATTTTGGGTGAAAGCACTGGTATGTCTGATACAATTATAGTTGCTTCATATGATCCAAAAACTCAGGAAGCAGCACTTATGTCTATCCCTCGAGATACTTTTATAGGAGACAATAAGGAGAAAACTTCTGTATATGATAAAATAAATTCATTATACTCTAGTGGAACAACTCCTGAAAAGACATTAGCTGCAGTTAATAAACTTACTGGTCTTGATTTAAAATACTATATAATTGTTGATACCAAAGCATTGCAAAAATTAGTAGATACTATTGGTGGTGTTGAATTTGATGTTCCTATTGATATGAATTATGATGATAGTTCTCAAAATTTGCATATACACTTGAAAGCAGGTTTACAAACATTAGATGGAGAACATGCTGAACAGCTAGTACGTTTTAGGCATAATAATAATGGTTCTTCATATTCATATTCATATGGTGATAATGACCTAGGTAGAATGAAAACCCAAAGGAACTTTATTGTAGCAACAGCAAAGCAAACTATAAAAATGAAAAATATAACTCAAATTGGTAATATTATCGATATAGTAAAAGAATATGTAGACACAAATTTAGATTTTGATTATATTAAAGACTATATTCCATATGCAATACAAATGGACATAAACAATATCAAGACAGCCCAATTGCCAGGTAGAGCAGAATATTTAGGTTATTTATCCTTCTTCCTTTGTGATGAAAAAGAAACAAAAGAACTTGTTAATGAATTATTCTTCAACGTGCCTTCTACAGATAACGAGGAGACTTCTCAAAATAATGTAACCAATACAGATAGCTAAAAAATATATGGGCGGAAATAAATTCCGCCCGCATATATTACTTTTTTCTAATTTTCTTTAATACTTTTTTTCTTTTATATACTGCTCTTATTCTTAAACCACCTAATAGTAATAACAAACTTAAAAATATAAGTAAAAATACTAAACCTTTATGACTTTTCTCAACATTGCTTTCTGCAATTAAGTTTGCTGTATATGTTTTCCCTTCTATTTCATAACTTACTTTTCCTATTACTGTTCCTTTTTCAATTGGGGCCTTTAAATTATTATTTATTGAAATTTTAGGTTCTATATTTGCATTTTCATTTTCTTTCTTTACTACTGCTATTATATTATTTTCTAATAGTGCATTTAATTTTTTAGTTTCTTGTGTTCCTTTTTTTACATTAAGTGTTTGCAAATTTGTTCCTGACTTGGCAATTGTTCTTAAAACATTATTATCGTATGAATATTCAAGTATACTTTTAGCATCTGTATATCTACTGTTTTGTGTAGTTGATTTCAATACAACAGCCACAAGAGGAATATCATTCTTTATAGAATAAGTTATTAAACAATTACCTGCTGGCGTTGTAAATGCTGCTTTTATACCCTTTGCATATTTGTAATAATTACTGCTACTACTTTTCAACATTTCATTTGTTGTATAATAATTTCTATCTAAGCTTGTATAAAATTCAGTAGCAGGTAAAGAAAATTCCGTTTTCTGGGCAATACTTTTTATTTCATCAAATTGCATCGCGTATTTAGCAATTAAGGCCAAATCCTTTGCTGTTGAATAGTGATTTGTATCATGTTCTCCATTGCTATTCACAAAATTGCTATTTGTGCAACCTATTTCTTTAGCCTTATTGTTCATCATTTCTGTAAAAATCTCCGTACTACCTGCAATGTGCTCAGCTAGAGCATTTGAGACATCACTATAAGACGAGATTAGCAATAAATTTAATAACTGCTGGACAGTAAATGTTTCTCCTGTCTTCATTTTAGAAGTTAAATATCCTGGTTGTACATTACTTATTGCACTTTGACTAATTACTACTGTATCCTGCATATTACAGTTTTCTACTACTAATATTGCTGTTAGAATATTTGTTAAACTTGCCGGATATAATTTTTCTTCCATATTTTTGCTATATAATATTTTTCCATCTATACAATCAATTACCACTCCAGAAGTTGCTGTTATTTCTGGTCCTACAGCATTCGTTTTTGTAGTTAATATGACAGCTAAAAATAATAGTGCTATAAATATTTTTCTTACTTTCATATAAGGACATCCTTCCTTTCAAATTTAATAATAATATATATTTCAAAAAAAAACAATATTTTCAGGAGGTTTTTATGAAAAATTTTGATAAAAAAATACTAATTATGACATTTTTCGTCTTAGTTATTGCTTGTGTTGCAATATACTTTTTTACAAAAGATGAAGATTATGAGGATATATCACAATCTCAGCTTATACAAAATGAAAATTCAGTAGATAATTCTGAGATAATAGTTCACGTAGATGGAGAAGTGCTAAAACCTGGCATTGTACACCTATACTCAGAGTCTCGAATTTCAGATGCAATTGAAAAATGTGGAGGTTTAACAGAACTTGCAGATACTTCAAAAATAAATTTAGCATACAAAATAAAAGATGGCCAAAAAATACATATTCCAAACATATATGATAAAGATGAAACATCCTTAATTCAAAATGATGCTGGTGAAGAAATAATAATACCAGATGCATCTTCAAATTTTACACTTGTGAATATAAATACAGCATCTAAAAGCGAATTAGAAGATTTGCCTGGAATTGGTGAATCTACAGCATTAAAAATAATTGATTATAGAAATAAAAACGGTAATTTTATGCAAATAGAAGATATTATGAATGTCAATGGTATTGGCGAATCCAAATTTAATGTGATAAAGGAATATATTTGTATCTAATTTGTGAGAATTTTATCTTCTTTATGGTGTTATATATTTTAAGAAGTGAAAACTATATGCTTTTTAGTTTTAACAAAAAAATTGTGTTTTTAGATGAATAAAGTTTAGTATAATTTCCCCTCTTTGGGAAATAATGATTATATATTATTTCTAAGGGGGTTTTTTATTTGATAAACAAGGTAGAAATTGCTTCAGTTAATACTGCAAAATTACCTGTTCTAACAAATAAAGAAAAAGACGAATTATTAGTTAAAATAAAAAATGGAGACGAGCAAGCTAGAGAGGTTTTCATAAAAGGAAACTTAAGGTTGGTTTTAAGTATAGTTCAGCGTTTTAATGGTCGAGGAGAAAATGTTGATGATTTATTTCAAGTTGGTTGTGTTGGTTTGATTAAGGCAATTGATAATTTTGATATATCCTTAAATGTTCAATTTTCAACATATGCTGTGCCTATGATTATTGGAGAAATTAGGAGGCATTTAAGAGATAACAATCCTATAAGAGTAAGTAGATCAATGAGGGATTTAGCATATAAGGCATTGCAAACAAAAGAAGCTTTGCTTAAGGAGAAACAGAAAGAACCTACTATTGAAGAAATTGCAAAGGTTTTAAATATTGATAAAGAGGAAATTACTGTTAGTCTTGATTCTATTCAAGAACCAATATCTCTTCAGGAACCTATTTATAATGAAGGTGCTGAAAGTATTTATTTGATTGACCAAATAAAAGACTCAAAAAATACTGATGAGTTTTGGACTGAAAGTTTAAGTCTTGCAGAAGCGATGAAAAAACTTAATAGTAGAGAAAAGCTTATTATCTCAAAGCGTTTCTTTGATGGCAGAACTCAAATGGAAATTGCAAATGAAATTGGAATTTCTCAAGCACAAGTATCTAGATTAGAAAAAAATGCGATTGAAAGAATTAAGAAGTTATATAGTTAAATATATAACTTCTCGAAACTATTAACAAAGTATATAAAGAAATTATAAAATATGAAAAGGAGGATTACAAATGTCAAATTACATAATAGAAGGCGGAAGAAGAGTAGAATAATAAGAAATATACAAACAAAAACGGAACAAATTTTGGTAAAACTATTGAAAAAAAACAAAAAATATAATAATCATTATTTTATTATAAACTCGCCATTTTTATATATTAAAGTATCTCCATTTTTGGCGTTTTTAGGAACATCATCTATGGGGATATTTTCAGATTTATTAGTATTTAAATTTTTGCAAACAGCAAAATCCACCCCAATATTAGAAATTTGATAGTATTCTGGTAAAATACTAATTTTTGATGGAAGAGTAGCATAACTACACTCATTTAAAAGGTTGTAAATATTGTTTGCATTTGCCGGAATACCTGTGTAATCTATGCGAAAATCTTTTGAAGAAACTTTCATTATAGCATCACCAACTTCGGGAGATATTCCTTTTAAGTAAGATTTAGGTATGTTATATATAGTTTTAGAAGAATAATCAAAACATATTGCATAAGTGCCTTCAAATTTTGCAAAATGCAAATTAGTATTTTTTGGCAAGTTTTCTAATATTGTATTATTTGTTTGTAGTTCTAAATAACTTTGTAATTCATGAATAAAGTCATCCACTAAACTTCCTTTGATATTATCATGAAATTTATTATCTAATAAATTTAAGCTATTAAATGAAAAATTTAAGAAATCGTTCAAAATAATTCCTCCTTATGGTATAATTTGTTAGGTGATAATAATGAAAAAATTAAAAAGCGTAATAATGATTATAGTAATGTTAATATGTGTATATACTGTAAGTTTTGCACATGGTGGTAATATTACAGGCTGGAAAGATAAAGAATCAAAACATATAACCGAATATAACGGAAATTATTATGGCTATCATAAAGAAAACGGAGTAACACATTTTCATCAATTAAAATGGAACGAAGAAAAACAAAAATGGGAAATTGTTGCACCTGCTATATATTATGATGAAAATTTTAATGAGTTAGAAAACAATTATGAGATTAACTCAAATAAAATCAAGGTGGAATTAGTAGAAACAGTTGATGGTGATACTGCAAAATTCAAAATGAACGGAGAACAAGTAACAGTAAGATTTTTAGGGATAAATACAAAAGAAACAGTAGATCCAAAAAGAGGCGAAGAGACCTATGGAAAAGAAGCAAGTAATTTTACGAAAGAGAAACTTAAAAAAGCAACTAAAATTGAATTGGAATTTGATAGTAATGCTGATGAAAAAGACAAATATGATAGATATTTAGCCTGGATATGGATAGATGATGTATTATTACAAGATTTGTTAGTTGAAAGTGGATTAGCAGAGACTTATATGTTACAGAATAATTATAAATATGCTGGAATGTTACAAAAAAGTGAAGAAATCGCAAAAAATAATAAACTAGGGATTTGGAGTAATGAAACAAGTAATATACAAAACAATAAAAACGAAAATCAAATAATAGAAAATAATAAAATATACATAGAAGGAAAAAACTTAATATATATAATTATAAGTATTACAATAATATTAATTATAAACACATTTAGTATAGCACATAATAAAAAGAAAAGAAAGTAGTTATAAATAAAAGTTCCAAATTTTGAGGTAGAAATATTGAAATTTTTAGAACTTTTTCACTTTATCCTCAGAGTTTGCATAATATATAATGTGCAAAGGAGGATTACGAATGTCAAGTTACCTAATAGAAGGAGGAAGAAGACTAGAAGGAGAAGTAAATGCATCAGGTTCTAAAAACGCATCACTTCCTATATTAGCAGCAAGCATTTTAAGTGGGAAAACCACAATATTATATAATGTACCCAATATTTATGATACACAAACAATGCTTAAAATATTACAATTATTAGGATGTAAAATAATTAAAAAAAATGGAAAGATAATTATTAATTCTAAGGACATAAAAACGCAAGAAATACCAGACGAACTAATGAGAAAAATGAGATCATCAGTAATATTAGCAGGAGCAATCATTGGAAGATGTAGAAAAGCAAAGTTCTCATATCCAGGGGGTTGCGACATTGGAACAAGACCAATAGATTTACATTTAAAAGGATTGGAAAAGTTAGGAGTAAAGTTTGAGGAGGATGGTCGGAACTATACAGTGCTTATGTGATAAAATAAGAGGAAATGACATACACTTAGATTTCCCATCTGTTGGAGCGACAGAAAATATAATACTAGCTTCAATATTTGCAGAAGGAGAAACAATAATTACAAATGCGGCAATGGAGCCAGAAATTGTAGATTTACAAAACTTTTTAAATAAGATGGGAGCAAAAGTAGAAGGTGCAGGAACAAACATTGTAAAAATAAAAGGTGTAAAAAGTTTAAAAGATGTTGGCTACAATGTAATGCCAGATAGAATTGAGGTTGGAACACTATTATGTATGTCAGCAATAACTGGGGGAGAAATTGTAGTAAATAATGTGAATTCAGAACATATAACTCCAATAATACATAAATTAGAAGAAACAGGTTCAAAAATCATAGTAGATAAAAATAAAGTAATACTAAAAGGAACAAAAAAAATAAAAGCAATAGACATTAAAACAATGCCATATCCGGGTTTTCCAACAGATATGCAATCACTTTTTGTTAGTATTCTAACTGTTGCAAAAGGAACATCAATGATAGTAGAAAATATATTTGAAAATAGATATAAATATGTAAATGAGCTCGTAAGGATGGGGGCAAAAATAAAGATAGAAGGAAAGGTTGCAATAGTTAAGGGAGTAAGAAAGCTAGTTGCAACAGAAGTAAATGCTACAGACTTAAGAGGAGGAGCAGCAATGTGTACAGCAGCATTGGTAGCAAAAGGAGTAAGTAAGATAAATAATATAGAGCATATATTAAGAGGGTATGAAAATTTAGATAAAAAATTAATTAAACTAGGAGCAAATATAAAAGTGCAAAATTAAAATTATATTACAAATTGCAAAAAGTATTGCAATTTGTAATTTTTTATTATGTAGGAAAGTTCTCCTTGGAATTGACTTCAATAACAAGAAAAGTTTCCTATATATGTCCGAATGCGAAGCATTTTGGACAAAGTGAAATGAAGTTTCACTTTTCTTATTATACAACAATTTTAAAAACATAAAAAGAAAGTAAAATTAAAAAAACAAAAACAAAGGAGAGAAAAAAACATGATAAAAAACAAAGGTATAACATTAATAGCATTGATAATAACAATTGTGTTCTCTTATAACGAAATGATAAAACACGGTAATAGCAAAGGTTTCCTCCTACAAACAATTTAGTAAAAATCATAAATTTTCAAATATTGAAAAAATGAATTGTAAAAGTAAATGCAACGTCATCTTTTTTTGAACTTCAGAATAAAATTATGGATAATAAAAAATTGAAGAAAGAATATACAAATGAGAAAACAAGAATAAGTTATACATTAGTTGGAGATTATTATTTGCCAAATTTTGTATTAAAACAAGAAGAAAAGATTATACTAAATAAATATGGAAGATTAAGATTAAATTACTTGAAGGAACACAAGAAATCAGAATATACAATACTATTTATGAAAGAAAAAATAAATAAACACTTGAAAATAAGTACAGGAAACAGTAACGAAAAGGGTTAATCAAATTATTGAAAAATTAAAAGCACAAAGCAATTTAACAGAAGATATGAAAAATACTGATATGTTCTATTGGGTGGGGACAACGAATGCAATTAAGCAACAGGCTGAAGAAATAGTATTAAATGAATTGATTTATAAGTGAAATTTCAAAAATTATGGAAATATTATAAAAAATGTGATATTATCATAAGCAATAAGAATAATTTTAATTTTGCAGACGGTGTCTGCAAAAATAGAAAGAAGGTAAAAATGGAAAATGAAACAGATATTAATAGATATAAAATGATTGTTGAAAATATTAAGCAAGAAGTTCTAAAATCACAATATAAGGCAATGCAAGAAGTTAATAAGGAACTAATATATATGTATTGGAATATTGGTAAAATTATTTCTGAAAATATAGAATGGGGGAATAAATTTGTTGATAATTTATCCATAGACTTAAAAAATGAATTTCAAAATATTCAAGGTTTTTCAGTAAGAAACCTTAGAAATATGAGAAAATTTTATGAAGAATATCCTGATACAGCAATTTTGCAGACCTTGTCTGCAAAATTGACTTGGTCGCATAACGTATTACTTATAAATAAAGTGAAGGATCTTAACACTAGAAAATGGTATATGGAAGAAACTATAAAGAATGGTTGGTCTTGTGATATACTGGAAGACCAAATAAAATACAAGTTATATGAAAGACAGGCAATAGCAGATAAAACTACAAACTTTGAAAACACTTTACCAGATATTCAAAGTGATTTAGCAATACAAACTATAAAAGATCCATACGTTTTTGATTTTATAGCATTAAAAGGGCAAGTAAAAGAAAAACAAATAGAAGAAGCAATGATTGAAAAAATCAAAAATGTTTTAATAGAACTTGGCAATGGATTTGCTTTTGTAGGAAATCAATATAAAATAACTGTGAGTGATACAGATTATTTTATAGACTTATTGTTTTACCATTTAGAATTAAGATGTTATATAGTAGTAGAATTAAAAGCTAGAAAGTTTAAGCCAACTGATGCAGGACAATTAAATTTTTATTTATCTGCTGTTGATGATATGTTAAGAAAAGAAGGAGATAATGCAACTATTGGAATACTACTATGTAAGGAAAAAGATAAATTAACAGCTGAATATGCTTTAAAGGATATAAATAAGCCCGTTGGAGTTAGTGAATATAAACTATTAGCAGATATACCAGAATATTTACAAACACAATTACCAAAGGCAGAAGATATAGAAATGCATATTAAAGATATTGAAGAAATAGAAAATACAGAAAATGAATAAAGTAATTAAAATATAAAAATATTTCGCTTTGAGTTTAAGAAATTAAATTCAAGGCGATTTTTTTGTGGAAAATTTTATCTATAATTTTAAGATATAAAGTTATTATTACTTATATATTAAAAACGGAAATAAATCCAAAAGAGGTGTGTCTAGGAGAGAAAGTTTAATATTACAATTATATTACAAATTGCAAAAAGTATTGCAATTTGTAATTTTTTATTATACAATTTACAATATAGGAAAGGTGACTTTTACCTTGAGCAATATAGAATTTTTCCAAATACAACAAATTTAAAAACATAAAAAGGAAGTAAATAAAAAACCAAAAACAAAACTCCTGCGTTTGGCTAGTTATTACAAGCAATTATATATTTATTTCGAAAATGGAAAGTCAAAGAGGCTTCTGGCAA
>OLNZ01000526.1_pt1 | contig 36717 bp, 39 predicted proteins | sample 1672981 | NCBI WGS metagenome assembly OLNZ01 (sample SAMEA3136743, study PRJEB25190) | human gut metagenome | biome: human gut; feature: human-associated habitat; material: faeces | place: Austria | collected 2013 | reverse complement strand
TCTTATTTTTTCTTTCATTGCTACTTGATTACAAAATATATCTCCTGATGCTATTATTCCAACAATTATGTTATACTCATTATTATCTTTTTTGTATCTTTTTATTAATTTTTCATCACTTTTGAAGAATCTACCTGTATCTGTTATGTATCCTTTTTCATGTCCAAAAGCAGTTATATCAAAGTCATGTTGTACTAATTTTCCCCCTATTACAATATCTCCTATTTCTAGTTCATCATTTAAAGAACCTGCTATGCCTACATTCATAATATATTCAATATCAAAGTTATCTATTAGAATTTGTGTTACTCTTGCTGCATTTACTTTACCTACTCCACATTTTATTAGTATATATTCTTTTTTGCTTGCTTCTCCTTCATAATAAATTAATTCTCTTAGTTCTTTTTTTTCTACTTCTTTAAATTTATTTTTAATAGCTTCTAGCTCTTCATCCATTGCAGTTATTATTGCAATTTTACTCATAGTTCCATCTCCTTATTTTTCAATCATTATATAGTGGAATTGACTTTACTTTATGCATATTTCTACTGTTCTTTTCCTGTATTTTTTTATCTATTTCAACATCTCCAGATGTTCCATTAAATATATATTTATCTATTTTTTCATAACTTATTCCAAGTTCTTCCTCATCAGTTTGTCCATTCCAAAGCTCTGCAGATGGTTCCTTATTTATTATACAGTTTGGTATTTTTAGATAATTTGCCAAAAGATATACTTCTGTTTTTGTAACATTAGCTAGAGGATTTATATCACATGCTCCATCTCCCCATTTTGTGAAATATCCTACAGTACGTTCTGATAGGTTTCCTGTTCCTATTACTAATAAATTGTTTAGCTGTGCATATTGGTAGAGATATGTCATTCTAACACGAGGAAGTATATTGGCTTCTGCTAATTGAATATTTTCATATTTAGATTTATCTTTGCTTATTTTTAAAGCATCTACAACTGGTTTAATATTAAATGTATGAAAATCAAAATTAAATTTATTTATTAGTTCCATTGCATCATTACAATTTACATTTTCTCCATAAGGCATGAGTATTAAGTGAATGTTAACATTTCCTTCTTGGCATAATCTGGCAACAGTACTACAATCTATCCCTCCACTCATTCCTAATACTACTCCTTTGGCATTTGCCTCTTTTACTTGTGATTTTATCCATGTGGATATTTTATTTGCTTGTTCTTGTACATTCGTACTTGTAATTACAAATTTTTTATTTTCCATATAATTTTTCCTCTCTTTATCAATTGTTTTAATAATTTTCTATATTTTAAAAAAGAAGAGCAGCACACTAGTCTGTTGCCTAGTGTGCTTTTTGGGTTATGCTGTGATGCGAAGCTGATACCAGCATTCGTTATCATTGCTAGTAACATTTTTAAAGTTCAACTCTAAAATATGCTTCATATCAGTAAGCATCTTGCTTGGAAAGTATTCTTTATGCAATGATATAATTATCATTGTAGAATTATTTTCAAGAATAGTTCCACAAAATAATTCCCCTTCATTTTTCAAATCTTGCCACTTCATATTATATTTTGAAAATACAAGATTTGAAATTCGTTCCGCCTTTGCTTTGCATTGGCTTGTAGTAAGGGTCTCATTTTCTTGGTTTTTCACAGCAAATTTCCTCCTTAATTTCATCCTTTTGGATGTTAATTTGATTTTATCACATTTACAACAATATTGCAAATATTATAAAAAAGTAGAGACCTATCTATTGATAGTTCTCTACTAGAAAGATTAAAGTATTATCTGGAAGTAATCTCCAGTTTCATAGGCTTCAGATACTTTTAAGCCTACATCCTGGAGGAATTCCCCAAGTCTTTTCTCGAACCACGCCATTTCTATTGGCGTATCCTTAATTTCCTCATGTAGTACAATTACTACATGATTTTCTGGGTTTTTTCCTATGTCTATCCACCCATTTTTCAGAAGAGAATTTATCTCTTCTTCTGAAAGCCCTTCTTTTTGGAAGAATTTTCTAACAATTTCTTTGGCTTCTACTTCCACTGTTTTGGTCATTTTTTTAAATCTCCCTTTTTTATTTTATCATCTTTCGATGTTTAATATATTATATCATATTTACATAAAATTTACAATTCAATGCGTCTTCTATTTTAATTCTATAATACCTATTTCCAGTCCATTTTGTTTATGTGCACCTCTATATGAGTGTATTGAGTTAGAGTTGCAAACTGTACATATTTTTGAGTCTATTATATTTTCAGCTTGTAGTCCTTTTTCTCTTAGCATATCAATATTTATTTTTACGGTATCTATGTGCCATTTTTCTTGAATCTGTTCTATTTCTTTCTTATATTTAGGGAAAACTGACTCATACATATTTTTTACATCTTCTCCAACTTCAAAGTGGCATTTTCTTATACTTGGACTTATACAACAAATAATATCTTTTGGATTACAATTATACAACTCTTGCATTTTGTCTATTCCTTTTGCTGCAATTTTTTGGATAGTTCCTCTCCAGCCAGAATGTATATTTGCGATTACTCTTTTATTTTTGTCATATAACATTAATACTATACAGTCTGCATTTGTAGCACAAATTGCTATATGTCTTTTATTTGTCATTAATCCGTCAGTTTCTGCATAGCATTTTTCAAGAAAATCAGGTTTGTCCAAGTTTATTTTTCTTTCCACATTTTTTATTGTATCTTTATGTACTTGACAAGTTTTTACAATATCCTTGTATTCTATTCCCAGATTTTTACAAAGTATTCTATAGCTATTCTTATTTTCTTCTATTTGTTTTTCAGATAATAAGTGTGTTTGCTTGCTATATAATGGCATCCTGAAGTCATTGTTTATCCCTAATGTAAAAGCATGTGATATGTCATCATTATATTCTAATAATCTTCTAAATTGGAGATATTCTATGTTTTCCTTTTTTACATGTATAACATTTTCGTTTGATAAGTCCATTTAATTTATCCTCCTAGATTATAATAATACAACATTTTTTTTGCTATTGCAAGTATTATTTTTTAACATACTTTTCTTAATTCTTTTGCATTTTCTATTGCAATCTCACTTATGTTTCCATTTGAAATACGAGCTATTTCATATATTGTTTCTTCTTCATTTAATCTTTTTATATTTGTCTTTGTTTTGTTATCTTTAATCTCCTTATATATATAGTAATTACTTTCACCTTGTGCAGCAATTGCTGGCAAATGTGTAATGCAAAGAATTTGATGTTTTTTAGAGATTATTTTCATTTTTTCTGCTACTGCTTTTGCTGCTTTTCCACTTATTCCCGTATCAATTTCATCAAATACTATTATCGGTACTTCATCTATATTTGCAAGAACAGTTTTTATTGCAAGCATTATTCTAGACATTTCTCCACCAGATGCAATTTTTACAAGTTCTTTGTATTCTTCACCTATGTTCGTACATATTACAAATTCAACTTTATCATTACCATTTACTGTATAGTTTTCTTCTTTTTCAAATTTTATATTAAACTTGGCATTTGGCATCTCTAGATCTTTTAATTCTTCATTTACCTTTTCTGCTAAAACTTGTCCATATCTTATTCTCATTTCTTGCAGCCTATTGCATAAGTTCTTCATTTTAGCTTCAACATCTTTTTGTTCTAATTTAAGTTTATTATTCATTTCTTCTGCATTTTCAATTTCTTTTATTTCATTTTCTAATTTATCTTTATATTCTAATATTTCATCGATAGTATTTCCATATTTTCTTTTTAGTGAAAATATGGTATCTAACCTTCTTTCAACTTCATCTATTTCATATTTATTAAAATCTATTTCATCTTTTAAGTTAGTAATATCTCTTGCTGTTTCCTGCAATTCATAATATATACTCTTTAATTCGTTAAGTTTATTCTTGTATGTTTCTCCATAGTTTTCTATTTTCTCTAAACATCTAATTGAAGTAGATATATATTCAATTGCATTTGAATTAATGTTTTCATTTATTATTTCTAAATTTTCCTTTAACTTTTCGCTATTCATCATAATGCTATGTTTTTCTTCTAAGTCTAAGTCTTCACCTGTTTTTAAATTGGCAATTTCAATTTCATTATATTGGTATCTTAATAGGTCCAATTTTCTTTCTTTTTCTGTATCGTCCCCATAGTTGTTTATTAACTTATTTTTAATGGCATTGAATTTATTAAAATATTCTTGGTATTCCGTTTTTATGCTTTTTATATCTTCACCTATAAAACTATCTAAATAATAAATATGTTGCATGCTATTTAATAAATTTTGATTATCATGTTGCCCATGTATATCAATTATTTTGCTCATAACATTTCTCAGTTCTGCAACAGTTACTAGTTTGCCATTTATTTTACAACTGTTTCTGCCATTTGAATATACTTCTCTGGAAACAATTATATTTCCATCCTCTGAATATTTACTTTGTGGGTAAAAAATACTTGCCTCTATTAAAGAATATTCTTCTCCTTTTCTTATCATTTCCTTAGAAAACCTACCACCTGAAATTATTCCTAAAGAGTCAATAATTAATGTTTTGCCTGCTCCTGTTTCTCCTGTTAATACATTGAATCCTTCATTAAAATTTATTGATAAATCATCAATTATTCCTATATTTTTTATATGTAATGTAGATATCATATCAAACCTCCCAAAATCTTGTTCGTAATTATTTTATAACTTTTTAAATGTATTGTCAATAAATTTTAGAAAATTTGTTTGTCTTTTTATTTGTCGTTTTTTGGGACTGTCCCAAAAAACGACAAAAAGCATTTAGAAAAAGCGACCAATGGTCGCCTTTTTGACTATTTCAGGAAGTTTGTAGCCTGATGAGTAGTATTAGTTTCAATATTGTTTTCATCTTCTTCAATTTTTGCTCTTTTTTCTTTTAGTTTTATATTATCTTTTGCTATTGTTAGTAGTAGTTTTATTCTGTTTATTTGATTGCTTTGACTTGCTCCTGGGTCATAGTCAATTGGTGCTATATTTGCTTCTGGATATTTGTTTCTTATTGTTTTTATTACTCCTTTCCCTACTACATGGTTTGGTAAACATGCAAATGGTTGTAAGCATACTATATTTTGTATTCCATATTTCATAAACTCTAACATTTCTGCTGTTAGTATCCAGCCTTCCCCTGTTTGGTTTCCTGTTGATAAAATCTCTTTTACCATTTCTGCAAGTTCCTCTATGTTGCATGGTGGTAAATATCCTTTACTTGAATTTTCCAGTGCTTGTTTATAGTCTTTTTCCATTTTATTTACAATATTTAATGCTAGTTTATATATTTTGGCATTAAAAGTTCTATTTTTTAATATTTTTGCTTTGATAATGCTGTTTATTATTATATACTTTACAAACCCCATTAAATCTGGCATTATTACTTCTGCTCCTTCTTTTTCTAGAAGGTCTATACAATAGTTGTTTCCAAATGGATGATATTTAATTAGTATTTCTCCTACAATACCTACTTTTGGTTTTTCTTTTGAAGTATCTATTTCTATCTTTTCAAAGTCATTAACTATTTCATATAAACTTTGATTAAATTCCTTAACTGTTGATTTAACAGCTAATTTTTTACATTTTTCTAGCCAAGTATAATATAGTTTTTCTGTTTCACCTTCATTTATTTCATAAGCTTTGTTTTTGTGTAATAGTTTTTGTAATAAATCACCATATATTGTTGCTTGTACTAATTTTCTAACTAAAGATAAGGATATTTTAAATCCTGAATTTTTTTCAAGTCCAACAAAGTTAAAGGAAATTACTGGTATATTTGGATATCCTGCATCCTTTAGTGCTTTTCTGATAAAGCCAATATAGTTTGTTGCTCTACATCCTCCACCTGTTTGTGACATCATTAAGGCTAGTTTATTTACATCATATTTTCCAGATTCGACTTCTTCAATTAATTGTCCTATTGTTAGTATTGATGGATAGCATGCATCATTATTGACATATTTAAGCCCTGTTTCAACAGTGTGTCCGAGTACATTCTCTTAAAAGTTTTACTTTATAGCCCTCAGATTGTAAAGCTACTTCAAACATTTCAAAATGTACTGGAGACATCTGTGGTATTAAAATGGTATAGTCTTTTTTCATTTCTTTTGTAAATTCTACTTTTTGTATTTCATAGTTGGCACAGCATTTTTGTTGTATTTTGTTTCTTTTATTCATACTTGCAATTAGAGAGCGTATTCTTATTCTGATTGCTCCTAGATTGTTTACTTCATCAATTTTAATTAATGTATACATTTTTCCAAAGCTTGATAAAATTTCTTCAACTTGGTCTGTTGTAACAGCATCTACACCACAACCAAATGAGTTTAATTGCACCAATTCCAAATTTTTATTTCTTCCTACAACATCTGCTGCTCTGTATAGTCGTGAATGAAATACCCATTGGTCCACAACCCTTATTGGCCTTTGTACTGTTGATAAATGTGCCACACTATCTTCAGATAAAACACATAGTCCAAGTGAGGTTATCATTGTATCAATTCCATGATTTATTTCAGGGTCAATATGATAAGGTCTACCTGCAAGTACTATTGCTTTTAGGTTGTTTTCTTCAATATACTTTAAAGCCTCTTCTCCTTTTTGTCTTATATCTGCTTTATATCTTTGGTATTCTTCTTCTGCTTTTTGTACTGCTTCTCTTAATTCTTTCTTTGTAAATCCATATTCTTTAAATTCTTCTAATTCATAAAGTCTTTTTACTAGTCCTTGTTTATCAAAAGGCAAAAATGGATTAATAAACTTTATACCTTTTTCATTTAAATCCTCAACATTGTTTTTCAAAACCTCAGAGTATGAAATAACGATTGGGCAGTTATATTTGTTATTTGCTTCACTATCTTCTTGTCTTGAATACATCATACATGGATAAAATATAGTTTTGATTCCTTGATTAATTAAACTTACAATATGTCCATGACTTAACTTCGCTGGATAGCATACTGATTCTGATGGCATTGATTCCATACCTTTTTCATATGTTTTTCTATCACTTTTTTCTGATAAAATTACTCTAAAGCCTAGGTTTGTAAATAGTGTAAACCAAAAAGGATAATCTTCATACATATTTAAAACTCTTGGCATACCTATTGTTCCACGTTTTGCATCTTCTTCAGCTAATGGCTTGTACCCGAATAATCTTTGGTATTTATATTTGTATAAATTTGGAAGTTGTGTTTTGTTTTTTTCTATTCCAGCTCCCCTTTCACATCTGTTTCCTGTTATAAATTTTTTACCTGTTGAAAATTCATTGACTGTAAGTAAGCAATTGTTTTCACATCCATGGCATCTTGTATGTACTACTGTTACCTTTAAATTATCTAATTCTTCGTTTTTTGTAACTTTTGATATATATTGTTTATCATTATTTATATCGAATTCCTCTTTGGCTAATACTGCTATTCCATAGGCTCCCATAAGTCCTGCAATATCTGGTCTTATAACTTCTTTGCCTACTATTAATTCAAAAGCTCTCAAAACTGCATCATTATAGAAGGTTCCACCTTGTACAACAATTGAATCTCCTAGAGTTTCAACATCTCTAATTTTCATAACTTTTTGAATTGCATTTTTTATAACTGAATATGATAGACCTGCTGAAATATCTCCAACTTTGTATCCTTCTTTTTGTGCCTGTTTTATTTTTGAGTTCATAAATACTGTACATCTTGAGCCTAAATCTACTGGTCTATTTGATTTTATTGCTTCTTCTACAAATTCCTCAATGCTTAAATTTAAACTCTTTGCAAAGGTTTCAATAAATGAACCACAACCTGATGAACATGCTTCATTTAACATTATGTTATCAACAGCACCATTTTTTATTTTTATGTATTTCATGTCTTGTCCACCAATATCTACAATGCTTGTAGCATTAGGCATAAATTTTTTTGCTGCTGTATAGTGAGCAATTGTCTCTATTTCTCCCAGTTCTAGGTTTAAGGCAGTTTGCATTAGTTTTTCGCCATATCCTGTTGAGCCAGAGTACCTGATAATTGCTTTTTTAGGTAATATACTATATAAATCTTTCAACATATTTATAACTGTTTGAAGTGGTTTTCCTTCATTATTTTTATATGAAGAATATAATAAATTTGCTTCATTATCTATTAAAACTATTTTACTTGTTGTTGAACCTGCATCTATTCCTAAAAAGCAATCTCCACTAAATTTATCTAGTTCTTTTTTTGGTACAGTATGTTTACTATGTCGCTCTTTAAACTCTTTATATTCATTTTCTATTGTGAATAATGGTTTTAAAGAATCTGATGACATATCATGATAGTTTTTTAATAATTCTATTTTACTTTTTAATTTTTCAATTGTAATTGATTTGTAATTTATAGAGTCTAATGTCGCACCTTTGGCAACTAATAGGTGTGCATCTTCTGGCACTATTATTTCGTCTTGAGTTAAATTTAATGTTTCTATAAATCTTTTCCTTAACTCTGATAAATAGCTTAGTGGTCCGCCTAAAAATGCAACCTTCCCTCTTATTGGTCTTCCACAAGCTAGTCCTGATATAGTTTGATTTACAACAGCTTGAAATATTGAAGCTGCTATGTCTTCCTTTGCTGCTCCTTCATTTAATAAAGGTTGTATATCTGTTTTTGCAAAAACTCCACATCTTGAAGCTATTGGATAAATGGTATTGTAATCTTTTGCAAGTTCATTTAGTCCAGGAGTGGTAGTGTTTAGCAATGTTGCCATTTGATCTAAAAATGCTCCTGTACCTCCTGCACATGTCCCATTCATCCTCTGTTCTATAGATTTTCCAAAATATATTATTTTAGCATCTTCTCCGCCAAGTTCTATTACTACATCAGTTTGTGGTATGTACTTTTCGACTGTTCTTTTGCAAGCAACAACTTCTTGTATGAAAGGTAATCCTAAAAATTCTGATACAGATAAAGCACCTGAACCTGTTAAAGCTATTGTCATGTCATAATTTTCGAACTTGTCAACTAATTCTTCTAAACAGCTACAAACTGTATTTTTTGTGTCTGAAAAATGTCTTTTATATGTTGTATATAGTACTTCTAAATTGGTATTCATAGCTACAACCTTAACAGTTGTTGAACCCACATCAATTCCAATGTGTATAATATCTTTCATATTACTCCTCTTTCTGCTTTAATTGCGTAACTAATATTATATCTTATTAGCTTTAATTTTACAACCATTAATTAAATATATTAAAAATAAATTAAAAATTGCTTAAAATTTTTTGTTAAGTATAATTAAAGTGTGCATTAGAAAAAAGTTATTAGCGAAGCGATACTTTTTTCTATAAGCGACATTAAAATTGTCGCAAGCGATAGTTCATTTGCGACGAGTATGGCTGGGGTGGTAGGATTCGAACCTACGGAATGTCGGAGTCAGAGTCCGATGCCTTACCACTTGGCGACACCCCAATGTCTTATTAATGAATAGTAAATGGTGAATAATCTATGTTAGTTTTTTGTCATTCATGAATGACAAAAAACTAACAATAACTATTAACTATTCATTCTTAATTATTTTAATTTGTTTGGATAAATTGCTACACTTCCTAATTCTGCCTCTATGTTTAGTAGTCTGTTGTATTTTGCAACTCTGTCTGTTCTACATGGTGCTCCTGTTTTTATTTGTCCTGCATTCATTGCTACTGCTACATCTGCTAGTGTTGTGTCTTCGGTTTCGCCAGATCTATGTGATACTACTGCTGTGTAGCCATTTTTCTTTGCTAGTTCAATTGCATCTAATGTTTCTGTTAATGTTCCTATTTGATTTAATTTTATTAAGATACTGTTTGCTGTTTTGTTGTCTAGTCCCTTTTGTAGCCTTTTAATATTTGTTACAAATAGGTCATCACCTACTATTTGGATTTTATCTCCTAATTTATCTGTTAGTTTTTTCCATCCTTTCCAATCTTCTTCTGCTAAACCATCTTCTATTGAAATTATTGGATATTTTTCTACTAATTCAGCCATAAAATCAATCATTTCATCAACTGTTTTTAAGTGGTCAATCTTCCAGAAATAATACATTCCATCTTTTCCTATTTTCTTAGCTTCATCATACATTTCTGTTGCTGCACAATCTAATGCTAAACATATATCTTTACCTGGTTTATATCCAGCTTTTTCAATAGCCTCTATTATAGTATCTAAAGCTTCCTTTTCATCTTTTACCATTGGTGCAAATCCACCTTCGTCTCCAACTGCTGTTGATAGTCCTTTTTCTTTTAATACTTTCTTTAAATTATGATATACTTCTGCACACATTCGAACACATTCCTTGAAGCTTGGTGCACCAATTGGCATAATCATAAATTCTTGTATACTTAATGTACTATCTGCATGTTTTCCACCATTCATTATGTTCATCATTGGAATTGGTAGTGTTTTCGCATTTGTTCCTCCAATATATCTGTATAAGCTCATCCCTAATGCGTTTGCTGCTGCTCTTGCAACTGCTAATGATACTCCTAATGTTGCATTTGCTCCTAGTTTGCCTTTATTTTCTGTGCCGTCTATTTCTATTAACTTATGATCTATTTCTATTTGATCAAATACATTCATTCCTTCTAATTCAGGTGCTATGATTTTGTTTACATTTTCTACTGCCTTTGTTACACCTTTGCCTAAGTATCTTGATTTGTCACCATCTCTTAATTCTACTGCTTCAAAACTTCCAGTTGATGCTCCTGATGGTACCATTGCTATTCCATTTGTTCCATCTTCTGTTACAACCTCAACTTGTACTGTTGGATTTCCTCTAGAGTCTAATATTTCTAAGGCTCTAATTTCTTCAATTGCTAAATAATCTTTCATAAAAGATTCCTCCTTTTTATATTTTAATGAATAATAAAATTTACAAATACTTGATTTAGTTATTATTCATTATTAACTATTAAACTTTCTCCAGTCATTTCTGCTGGTTTGTCTATTCCCATAATATCAAGCATTGTTGGTGCTAAATCTGCAAGTCTGCCTGATTTTAATGTTGCTTTTTTTCCAACTAATATTAATGGTACTGGATTTGTTGTATGTGCTGTGTGTGGTTCTCCTGTAGTATAATCTATCATTTGCTCTGAGTTTCCATGATCTGCTGTTATTAAAACTATTCCATTTACTTTTTCAAGTGCTTCTACTACTCTTCCAACACAAGTGTCTATTGTTTCTATTGCTTTTATTGTTGCTTCTAAATTACCAGTGTGTCCTACCATATCTGGATTTGCATAATTTAGAATTATTGTATTGTATTTTCGACTTTCAATTGCTTTTACAGCCTTGTCAGTAACTTCTATTGCACTCATTTCTGGTTGCATATCATATGTTTCTACTTTTGGTGATGGAACTAATATTCTATCCTCGCCTTTATATTGTTTTTCTTCTCCACCATTAAAGAAAAAAGTTACATGTGCATATTTTTCTGTTTCTGCTATTCTTAATTGAGTTAGACCTTTGTTTGCAACTATTTCTCCAAATGTATTTCTAATTTCATCTTTTTTAAATACAATGTATACATCTTGAATTGTTTCATCATAGTTTGTAAAACATACATAATGCAATGGAAAATATGTTCTTTCAAATCCTTTGAATTCTTTGTCTACTAAGCTTCGAGTTATTTCTCTTGCTCTGTCAGGTCTAAAATTGTAAAATATTACTGAATCATTTTTTCCTATTGTTGCTACTGGTTCATCTCCATTGCATATTACAGTAGGTAAAACAAATTCGTCAAATATTTCCTTTTGATAAGAATCTTCTATTGCTTTTGTTGCTGATGTTGACTTTTCTCCTATTCCATTTACTAATGCATCATAAGCCTTGTGAACTCTTTCCCATCTTTTATCTCTATCCATGGCATAAAATCTTCCAGTAATGCTTGCAATTTTTCCTACTCCTTTTTCCGCCATTTTTTGTTCTAGTTCTGTTATGAATCCCTCTCCAGATGCTGGAGGTGTATCTCTTCCGTCTAAGAAGCAATGTATATATACATCTTCAAAGTCCCTTCGTTTTGCAAGCTCTAATAAAGCATATAAATGTCTTATATGGCTGTGTACACCACCATCAGATAATAACCCCATTATATGTAATTTTGAATGATTTTTTTTACAGTTTTCTATTGCTCCAACTAATTCTGGAATACTAAAAAAGTCTCCTTCTTCTATTGATTTTGTTATTCTTGTTAATTCCTGATAAACAATTCTACCAGCACCAATGTTTGTGTGTCCTACTTCAGAATTTCCCATTTGACCTTCTGGTAAGCCTACATCCAATCCACTCGTTTTGATTGTTGTGTTTGGATTAAGCTTAAATAATTTGTCTATTACTGGTGTGTTTGCTAATGCTATTGCATTTCCTTCTGTTTTTTCATTTATTCCAAAGCCATCTAATATCATTAGCATTGTTAAATTTTTGTTCATAATATAATCCTTCCTTTATTTATCATAATTTACTATCTTTGCAAATTCTTCTGCTTTTAAGCTTGCTCCCCCAACTAGACCTCCGTCTATATCAGGCATTTCAAATAGTTCTTTTGAGTTTTCAGGTTTTATGCTTCCTCCGTATTGAATTATTACTTTGTCTGCACTTTCTTTTCCATAGATGTTAGCTAGTTCTTCTCTAATCCATTTTATGGTTTTATTTGCATATTCTTTTGTCGCTGTTTTTCCTGTTCCTATTGCCCAAATTGGCTCATACGCTATTATTGTACTTTCAATTTGGTCGTTTGTCAAGTCCTTTAGGTCTAATTTTATTTGGTTTATAAGTATCTCTTTTGTCTTTCCTGCTTCGTTATCTTCTAGTGTCTCACCTATACATAATATTGGTATTAATCCTACATTATGTGCTGCTTTTATTTTTTTGTTAACATTTTCGTCAGTTTCACTAAAATGTTTTCTTCTTTCAGAGTGTCCTATAATTACATATTCTACTCCTATTGCTTTTAACATTTGTGGTGATATTTCTCCTGTATATGCACCTTTTTCTTCCCAATGCATATTTTGGGCACCTATTTTGATTTTTGTTCCCTGTACTGATAATAGTGCATAGAACAAATCTGTATATGGCACACATATAACAATTTCATTTTTTGAGTTTGAAATAAAAGGTATAATTTCTTCAAAAAAGGCTATTGTTTCATTTGGTAGTTTGTTCATTTTCCAATTTCCTGCAATTATTTTTTCTCTCATTATGTTTTACTCCTATCTAAAGTCTAGCAAATTTGCTAGACTTTTTCTAATTTTTTTTATCTACATTTATTTGATTTACATATCCATTTGTATCATATGTTAGTGTTACTATGAAAACATCTGCTGTTGTAATTCCATCTAAGTTTTTTAGATTGTTTGAGGTTAAATTAATATTATGTCTTTGATCGGTATTAAGAGTTGTTTGTATAGTTTGTACTAATTCAGCCAATTGTTGTGCCGTTATTTCTCCTAAGTATGGAGTGAATTTTGTATTGAATATTAATTTGTCTAAATCATTTGTTATGTCTGTTTCATTATTATTTTCTTGTGTTCCATTATATTCTGTGATTTTTATTTCATTAATATACCCATTTGAATCATAAAAAAATTCAGCTGTGTAAATTTTTTCATCTTCAATTTGTTCTTCTGAAGTTATCCATTCTGGCGTCAAGTCTATAATCAGTCCATCTGTCCTTGTACTGTTATTTGAAGCAATTAATGATAATAATGATTTCACTTGTGTGCTTGATAAATTTGTGTCTTTATATGGATCAAACATTGAATTAAATGTTGTTTTTGCTATATCATCTAGTGAATTGTTTGAGCCACTTACATTATTGTTGTCAAACTCAGTAATATTTTCCTCTGCATTTTTATTAGTATTTAATATAGGGTTATCTTTTGATTTATTAATTTTAATAATTAAAATAATTGTACTTGCTAAAGCAATTATAAGTACTGCTATTACCGTTATTGATATAGTTATTCTTTTATTACCATTTTTCATACTCTTCCTCCATTATTTATTATTTAAGCATGCAATTCCTGGTAAAATTTTTCCTTCTAAAAATTCTAAAGAAGCTCCTCCACCTGTAGAAATATGAGTCATTTTGTCTGCTAGACCCATTTTTTCTATAGCGGCAGCCGAATCTCCCCCTCCTATTATTGTTACTGCTTTGCTTTCTGCTAAAGCTTTTGCAATTTTTTTCGTGCCTTCCTCAAATTTTGTGAATTCTGTAACTCCAAGAGGTCCATTCCATAATACTGTTTTTGCATCTTTTATGATTTCACAAAATAGATTAATTGTTTTTGGTCCAATATCTAATCCCATAAAGCCTTCTGGAATTTCTTGTTCCTCTACAAATCTATCTTCTGCTTCATTTGAGTATTCAGAAGATATGTGATTATCTATAGGTAACAATAATTTAACTTCTTTTTGTTTTGCCTTTTCTAAAATTTCATTTGCTAATTCTAGTTTATCTTCTTCACATATAGATGTACCTATGTTATGGCCTTGTGCTTTATAAAAAGTATATGCCATACCTCCACCTATAAGTAATGTATCAACTTTATCTAGTAAATTTTCAATAACACCGATCTTATCTGAAACTTTAGCACCTCCTAGTATTGCAACAAATGGTCTTTCTGGGTTTTCCAAACTAGAACCTAAAAACTCCAATTCTTTTTCTATTAAAAAGCCAGATACTGCGGGCAAATAGTCTGCAACACCTGCTGTTGATGCATGTGCTCTATGTGCTGTCCCAAATGCATCATTTACATATATATCAGCAAATGAAGCTAATTTTTTTGCAAATTCTGGATTGTTTTCTTCCTCTTCTTTATGAAATCTAACATTTTCTAATAGCACAATTTCTCCCTCTTTTATGTTTGAACTCAAGTTTACAGCATCTTCTCCAATAACATCTTTTGCAAGCTTTACCTCTTTATTTAATAACTTAGAAAGCTCTTCTGCTACTGGCCTTAAAGAGTATTTAAGATTGAATTCTCCTTTTGGTCTTCCTAAATGTGAGCATAGAATAATTTTTGCATTATTGTCTAGCAAATATTTTATTGTTGGAATTGCCGCTCTTATTCTTCTATTATCGATAATTTCTCCAGTTTCTTTATCTAAAGGGACATTAAAATCACACCTAACAAGAACTTTCTTTCCTGAAACATCAATATCTCTTATTGTTTTTTTATTCATTGTTTTTTCCTCCTATCATAAGTATCGGACGAGCAGTGCTCGCCCATCACTAATAGCTTTTTATTGTTTTGAAATATATATCGCTAAATCAACAAGTTTATTTGAATAACCCCATTCATTATCATACCATGCAACTAGTTTAACAAAGCTTTCTGTTAATTGAATACCTGCTTTACTATCAAAAATACAAGTGTTACTGTCATGTATGAAATCTGAAGATACAAGGTCTTCATCAACATATTCAATTATTCCCTTGAATTCATTTTCTGATGCTTTTTTTACTGCGTTACATATTTCTTCATATGTTGCGGGTTTTTCTAAATTGCATGTTAAATCTACAACAGACACGTTTACTGTTGGTACTCTAAATGCCATACCTGTTAGCTTTCCGTTTAATTCTGGTATGACTTTTCCTACTGCTTTTGCTGCTCCTGTTGATGATGGTATAATATTTGCAGCTGCTGCTCTACCACCTCTCCAGTCTTTCTTTGAGGCTCCATCTACTGTTTTTTGTGTTGCTGTTGTGCTATGAACGGTTGTCATCAAACCTTCTTTAATTCCAAAGTTGTCATGTATAACTTTTGCTAAAGGTGCTAAACAGTTTGTTGTACAAGATGCATTTGATACTATTGTCATACTTGGATCATATTTCTCATTGTTTACTCCCATAACAAACATTGGTGCATCTTTTGAAGGTGCACTGATTATAACTTTTTTAGCTCCTGCATTAATATGAGCTTGTGCTTTTTCTAAAGTTGTAAATACTCCTGAGCATTCAAGAACAAATTCCACCTCTTCTTTTCCCCAAGGTATATTTTGTGGATCCATTTCATTATATACATTTATTGTTTTTCCATTTACAATTAATTTATTATCTTCTGCCTTTACATCCCCTTTAAATCTTCCATGTATTGTATCAAATTTTACCATATATGCCATATAATCTGCTGTAATAAAAGGATCATTTATTGCTACAACATCAATTTCTCCTTTCTCTAAAGCTGCTTGGAATACTAATTTTCCAATTCTTCCAAAGCCATTAATTCCTACTTTAACTGACATAAATTGTTCCTCCTTAATATTTATAATTTTACTTGCCTATTGTATAACAAAAGAAAACACTTTTCAAGTGTTTTCTTATAATTTATTGTATTTTATCTACATGTTATTGATTGTTTTTTGTTTTAGTTATAGCAATATTGGTTGTATTTGTTCTCCATCTATAGCTTTTATGATAGTTTCTTCTATATAGAATGAGCTGAACAACAATGAATTTGGTTTTGTTATTGGGTTATCTTGTCTAAAGGGTATAAAAAAAATATTTTTTTGTTTTAAAAGTTTTCCTATATTTTCTGCTTCTATTGACAAACCATCATTAGTAGCAATTCCTATGATTAGATTGTTTCCACTTTTTAAATTAGTCTTAGCTGCTACTAAAACTGGAGTGTCAATTATTCCATTTGCAAGTTTTCCAATAGTATTTCCTGTGCATGGAATAATTACCATCACATCTGTTTCAACTCTATGCCCTATTGGTTCTGCTTCTTCTATCGTATGTATTATTTTTTTTCCAGTAATTTCTTCTATTTGTTTAGAAAAACCTCTGAAGTCAAGATTATAGCAGTTAAATGACATAATAGGTGTTATATCAGCACCTGCTTCGATTAATTTTTTAATTTGAGGAATTATCTTTTCTATTGCATAAAATGAGCTTGTTATACCTATTGTTATTCTTTTGTTTTCTAATAACATATAATTCCTCCTACATAAGTTTTATATATTATTATATGATTTAAAAGCAAAGAAGGTTATCTGTTAATTCTATTTGACAGGTATTTTTATTTATTATATATTTTTTTAAATTATTTAATTTAAGGAAGTTTTTTCCTCTTTTTTGTATATCCTTAAGATATCTTTGTAGATTTTCTCTGGTACTAATTCTTTTATTTCTTCACCCATTTGAACTTTTTGTCTTATATAACTTGAACTTAATTTTATTTTATTGAAATTTAGTTTTATGAACGATTCTCTATATTGTTTTAAGAATAAACTATTGCTTATAATTTTTTCCATTATGTCATTATCACGTTCAAGAACAATTATTTTAAATTGTTGCAATATTTCGTTCGCTGCATGCCAAGTTTCTAGTTCTTTTAAATTGTCTGTTCCTACAATGAAGTATATGGTTTTGTCCGGATTTTGTTTTTGCATTATTTTTAGTGTTTCTATAGTGTATAGTTGTCTTGGGCTGTTTAGCTCAAGGCTTGAAACCTCCATGTTTGGATGGTCTTGGCATATTGTTTTTAATAATTCTAATCTGTCTTCATCTGGAGCTAATCCTTGTTTGTTGTATTTTGTACTGACTGGCACAAAGATGATTTTTTCTATATTTTTCATTTTATCTAATATTTGTTTTGCTAAATTTATATGTGCAATTGTTGGCGGGTTGAATGACCCGCCAAATATAGCAATACTATTTTTATTCATTAATACATTCCTTCCATGCTTTGTGGCATTCCATTATGTTCTCCACAATGGCATTCTTTTTCTTTCTTGTCTGTTACTACACTTTCTGTTGTTAAGAACATTCCTGCTATACTTGCAGCATTTTGAAGAGCACTTCTTGTTACTTTTGTTGGATCGACAATTCCAGCTTTTTTCATGTCTACATATTCTTCTTTACTGCTATCAAATCCTACACCTTTTTCTGATGTTTTAACTCTTTCTAATATAACTGCTCCTTCTAGTCCAGCATTTACTGCTATTTGTCTTACAGGCTCTTCTAATGCTTTTAGAACTATTTTTGCACCTATTTTTTCATCCTCACTTAATTTGTTCATTACCTTTTCAACTTCTGGAATTACATTGACTAAAGCTGTTCCACCTCCTGCGACTATTCCTTCTTCGACTGCTGCCTTTGTTGCAGATAATGCATCTTCTATTCTTAATTTCTTTTCTTTCATTTCTACTTCTGTTGCAGCTCCAACTTCTATTACAGCTACTCCACCAGCTATTTTGGCTAGTCTTTCTTGTAATTTTTCTTTTTCATATTCACTTTGAGTTTCTTCCAATCCTGTTCTAATTTGTTTTACTCTAGCTGCAATCTCTTCTTTGTTACCATTACCGTCTACTATTATTGTGTTTTCTTTTTCTATTTTGATTTGTTTTGCTCTACCAAGTTGTTCTATTGTTGTATCTTTTAATTCTAGTCCTAAATCTGATGTTATAACTTCTCCACCTGTCAAAATCGCAATGTCTTCTAACATTTCTTTTCTTCTGTCTCCAAAGCCTGGTGCTTTTACTGCAACTATGTTTAGAACTCCTCTTAATTTATTAAGAACTAGTGTTGATAGTGCCTCTCCTTCTATGTCATCTGCAATTATTACTAATTTTGCTGATTGTTGCATTAAAGCTTCTAATAATGGCAAAATTTCTTGAATATTGCTTATTTTTTTGTCTGTTATTAATATATATGGATTTTCCATTACTACTTCCATTTTATCTGTATCTGTTACAAAATATGGAGAGATATAACCTTTGTCAAATTGCATACCTTCTACTACATTTAGACCTGTTGTTGCTGTTTTAGATTCTTCTATTGTTATAACTCCATCTTTAGAAACTTTTTCCATTGCGTCTGCAATTAAATTTCCTATTTCCTGATTGTTTGCAGATATGCTTGCAACTCTTGCAATATCCTCTTTTCCATTAATCTCTGAACTAATTTCTTTTAATCCTATTACTGCTGCATCTACTGCTTTGTCAATACCTCTCTTAATTGCCATTGGATCTCCGCCTGCTGCAACATTTTTAACGCCTTCCTTTATAATAGCTTGTGCTAAAACTGTTGCTGTTGTAGTTCCATCACCTGCAACGTCATTTGTTTTTGTTGCAACTTCTTTAACTAATCGTGCACCTATATTTTCATATGGATCCTCTAGTTCTATTTCTTTAGCTATTGTAACACCATCGTTTGTAATTAAAGGTGCCCCAAAACTTTTATCTAATACTACATTTCTTCCTTTTGGTCCTAATGTTACCTTTACTGTATCTGCTAAAATATTTACACCATCTAACATTTTCTTTCTGGCATCTTCGCCAAATTTAATTTCTTTTGACATATTAAAATCCTTCCTTTCTTTTACTCAACTATTGCAAGTATATCATCTTGCTTTACTATGATATAATCTTCACCTTCATATTTAACTTCTGTTCCTGCATATTTGCTAACTATTACTCTGTCACCTTTTTTTATATACATTTTCACTTCTTTTCCTGGTATATTATTAATTCCTGGTCCCACCTCAATTACTTTAGCTGTTTGTGGTTTTTCTTTTGAATTACCTGATAGTATTATTCCACTTTTTGTCGTATTTTCTTCTTCCTCCATTTTTATTAGAATCCTATCTGCTACTGGTTTTATCATTTTTCATTCCTCCTTTTATAAATTATTAGCAGTCTATTTGAACGACTGCTAATAATTTATACCTTTTTTAATAAAATGTCAATAGTTTTTGCAAAAATTATTTTCTATTAACTCCAATCATGCCTCCAAGTCCGCCTATTAATAAGCCTGTAGCCATCATAATTATTGAATATTTATTTAAAGAAAAATTTTTAGATACAATGCTTGATATAAAGTATAGAGTTATCATATATGTTCCGCCAACTGCCATACCATTAATAATACCATTTTTTTTAATTTTTAGTGTTGTTATTTGACTTCCAAGTAAAATGCTAAGAGCTGTAATCATTATTATAACTGTAGGCATTGTTCTTTCATTAATATTTGTAAATGTAAGAAGAACTGAAAAAATTATCAGCAAAATAAGTGTTGTAATCATTGAAATTGCACTTCCTTTTAAGATTTTTATTATACTATTTGAACTACTCTCCATATATAACCTCCTTGTAGAATATATGTGTAGTTTTGAGGAATATGCAAGATACCATACCTTTATCATTTTCATTGAAACATAATTTTTATATTTTTCATTTTTTTATAGACAAATTCATTTTTTTTGTGTATTATATATATGTACACTTTGAAAGGACGGATATCAAATGCAAAAAATTTTTAATTTTGTTTTAATTATTATTATTTTAATTTTAGTTAACGTTTCATATGTTTATGCAGTTGGAATAGATATGGATTTAACTACTGATAACACGAATGTTGATAATGCTATAGTAAATACTAGCGACAATACAACTTCTAATATTGATGAAGAAAATCTTGATATTCAAACACCTATGAAAGTTTCTACTACTAGCACCAGTGAAGATTTTCACTTAACTGTTTCAAATATAATTGATATAATTTTAATTGCTGTTGGGATAGTTATAATTTTTCTTGGAATTGCTATTTTACTTAAAATTAGATAAAATATTTTGCCTTTTTATGTATGAAAAGGCATTTTTTTTATGCATAATTTTTTCTAAAAATTTAAATAATATTATTGAATTCTAAAAATAGGAGGTAAAAATTATGCATAAAAAGAGTTTTATATTAGTATCTGTAATATTATTTGTTCTATGCATATTCTCAGGTATTGTTGCAGCAAATAATGATGTTAAAAATGGTATTTCTAATGTTACTAATACTGTAGTTGATGGTGTTAATAATTTAGGTGCCGATGTTCGTGGTGGTATAGGTGCGGCAGAAAACGGTATAGAAGATGCCTTAAAAATAGACGGTAATAAAACAAATAATAGCAACACGGTTAATACTGCTACTGCAAGAGGTAATATAAATAATGGATATACAGCTACTAGAACTGCTACAAATGCTTTAACAGGTAATAACACATCTACTTTGTGGATATGGTTAATGGTTGCAATTGTAGCCATAGTTATAATTGGTTTAGTATGGTATTATGGTGCTCAAAATAACACTCATCATAATGACGAATAATAATATTCACTTTTTAAAATAAATATGGTATAATTAACCATATTTATTTTAAGAAAGTACATAATGCAAAAGAATACTTACATGTTGCTTTTCTTTTGTATTAGTTTGTGTACTTAGAAGGGAAAATGTAATGTCTAAATTAATTGCAAAAAATCCAACAGCTAAGCACAATTATAGTATCATAGATACACTTGAAACCGGTATTGTTTTATCCGGAACTGAAATTAAGTCTATTAGGAATGGGAAGGTGAATTTAAAAGATAGTTATGCAGGAATTAGAAATGGCGAGCTTTTTATCTATAATATGCATATAAGTCCTTATGAATTTGGAAATATATATAATAAAGACCCTTTAAGAGATAGAAAGCTTTTAATAAATAAACATGAATTGAATAAACTTGTTCGGGCAGGTTAAACAAAAAGGGTATTCTTTAATACCTATGAGTTTATACTTTAAGGGAAACTTTGTAAAGGTTGAACTTGGAATTGGAAAAGGCAAAAAACTTTATGATAAGCGCGAGGATATTGCAAGACGTGATGCTGAAATTCGCATGAAGAAGCAAATGGCAGAACATTGAAGAAAAAATTGACGGTTCGGAGAAATCTGAACCGTCAATTATACTTTTAATTAATCTTGTTTATGCTTTATTATTTGAACAAAACACATTTGCTATTTTATAGCTTACTACATCTTTTACAGAATCTCTTGCTACTCCTAAATACTTTCTAGGATCAAATTCAGAAGGTTTTTCTCCAAATACTTTTCTTATATTGGCAGTCATTGCTAATCTTAAATCTGTGTCCACATTTATTTTTGATACTCCTAATCGTCCAGCTTCTTTTAAGATATCATTTGGAACACCTTTTGCACCTGGTATCTCTCCTCCATATTTATTACACATTTCTACTAATTCTGGAATTACTGTTGATGCTCCATGTAATACTATTGGTGTATTAGGAATCTTCTTTTTAATCTCTTCTAATATATCAAATCTTAACTTTGCTTCTCCTTTGAATTTGTACGCTCCATGGCTTGTTCCTATTGCTATTGCTAAAGAATCACAACCTGTTCTTTCTACGAATTCTTTTGCTTGATTTGGATCTGTATACATGCTATCTTCTGCTGAAACATTTACATCATCTTCTATTCCTGCTAATTTTCCAAGTTCTGCTTCTACGACTACTCCTCTTGGATGTGCATAACCAACAACTTCTTTTGTTAATTCTACATTCTCTTCAAAGTTGTATTTAGAACCGTCTATCATTACTGAAGTAAAGCCTGCATCAATACACTCCTTGCAGGTCTCGAAGTCTGGTCCATGATCCAAATGTAATGCAATTGGAATATTTGTTGTTTCAACTGCTGCCTCTACCATTTTTAATAAATATGGCATTCTTGCATATTTTATTGCACTTGATGATACCTGTAAAATTACTGGTGAGTTGTTTTCACTTGCAGCATCTACTATTCCTTGTATTATTTCCATGTTATTTATATTAAAAGCTCCTATTGCAAAACCTTCTTTCATTGATTTTTCAAACATATTTGTAGTTGTTACTAATGGCATAAAATTACCTCCAATCAAAATTTATGTGTATATTTTATTTCAAAAATTTTATATTGTCAAGATTACATAAAATATCCTAAGTAGGCAATATGCTTACTTAGGATATTTTTAATTGTTGTTCTCAATTATAGATATTACAGTTTTTTCTTCATTAAAAATTTCTTCTAAAACTTGTTTTGCATATTCTGGGGTTACTTGTTCGTAGTTTTCTATATATTCAAAACTATTGATATTTTTCATATAATCGGCTACAAACATTCTACATATTTCTTGAACATCATCATATTCTTTTACATAGTTTCCATATATCATATTTTTAATTCTTTGAAAATGCTGAATGTTAAGTTCATTATTTTTCATATTTTCTATTTCTTTTTGTAATTTTTCTAACACTTTTTTTGGGTTCTTTGATTGACCTGTTATTGCAACATGTGCATACTGTTTTGAGAATTCATATTCCAAATAAGGCTCTCCTGTTATTAGTTCCTCTTCATATAAACTTTTATATAATTTTGAGCTCTTACCTATTAGCATATTTAATAAAATTTCTATTGCTATATGTTTTTTTGTGATAGTATTACTGCTACAAGTTATATTATTGGAATCATCTTTTATTCCTATAACAAATATTGGCATACTTACTTCCATTTGTTTTGTAATTTCTTTTTGAACTATTTCTTTTGGTTCTTCTGGGTATATTCTTTTTATTTCCCCATGCTTTTCTGTTCTTTTTAAACGTTTCTTAATTTCTTTGATTAAGGTTTCTGGTTCAAAATCTCCACAAATCATCATTACCATATTTGATGGATGATAGAATGTGTTATAGCATTTATATAGTACCTCTTTATCTATTTTGCTTATAGATTCTATTGAACCTGCAATATCTATGGTAATTGGGTTGTTTTTGTACATGCATTTTATTGCATTCATATATACAGACCAACTAGGATAATCATCATACATCTTTATTTCTTGACCAATTATTCCTTTTTCCTTTTCCACATTTTCATCTGTAAAATATGGATTTTGAACATAATCCATCAGTTCATCCATTGCTGGATAAAAATTATCTGTACATTCAAATAAGTAGCATGTCTGATCTGTTGATGTATACGCATTTGCATTTACACCTAGTGCCGTTAATGTATCTAAGCTATTTGTTCCATTTTCTTGTTCAAACATTTTATGCTCTAAAAAATGTGCCACTCCATCTGGTATATTTGTTTCTTCTTTTTCATTTGGTGCTATGAATTTATTATCTATTGAACCAAAGTTTGTTGCCCAAATCATATATTTTTTTTGAATATTTGCTTTTGGCATTATCATTACTGTTAGACCATTTTCTAATTTTTCTATATATAACTTTTCTTTTACTTTAGAATTTTCAATAATTTGCATATTTTCATATCCTTTCTATTGTTTTTGAGTATGTTTATCCATTAAAAAATATATGGTATTTATGTGTATATTATTTGATATGTTTAAAACATCTTCTTTTGTAACTTCATTAATTTTATTTATATATTCTTCAAATGTTAACAATTTTCCAGACATTTCCTGTCCCATATAGTAAGTTATCTCTGAGTCTTGTTCATCTTGCACTGTTTTTATTCCTGCTATCATATATTTTTTTGCATTTTCTATGTCCGCATCTGTAAAATTTCCATCTTTCATTTCTTCTATTTGTTTTCTTATTATTTCAAGTGCTTTGTCGAAATTTTTTATTTCAATTCCTGCTCTAATAAATATGTTGTTTTTTTGTCTTAGATATGTTGACCTTGCAGAATATGCTAAGCCTGCTTTTTCTCTTACATTTTGAAACATTTTTGAGGTTGCACTTTCTCCTAAAATTACATTGTATATACACATTGCATATTTAGAATTTGGTTTGTAATAGTCTATATCCATACCTATGACTAATTTGCCTTGTGTAACATCTTTTTCTTCTTTGATTGTTTGTATGTCTATTTTTTCTTTTTTTTCTGTTTCTTCTGTGTTTATAACATGCTTGTCTTCTCTGCCTTCTAATTTTTGTATGTTTACATTTGAAGTTATTGTTTCTAATATTTTATCATCTAAAAAATCTCCTGAAACAAATATATCTATTTTTGCTTCATTTAATAGTTTTAAATAATATTCGTATAGATTTTCTTCATTAATTTCTTTTAAGTCCTCTATATATCCATATTTATACAATCCATATGGTTTTTCTTTGTACATTTCTTCTATGCATCTTGTATATGCATACATATCTTTATTGTCTATTCTTCCTTCTATTAATCTTTTAATTGTCTTTTTTTCTGATTCAACATAGTCTTTTTTGAATTTTTTGTTTTCTGTCAATGGGTTGAAAAGCACATCTAATAATAGGCTTATAGCTTTACTTGATAGTTTTTCTTTATTTGGTAAAAAATTGTCATTTAGAGTTTCTAAATAGAATTTAATAACTTGATTATCTCCTATTTTTTCTATTCCTCCATCAAGTGTTGCACCATACATGTTTTCTAGCTCTATATTGATTTCCTCTTGTGTTTTTAAGTTTGAGGTTCCCATTCTCAAAACTGCTGGTATAAGAGCATTTTTTGTTATAGTAGCCTTATCTAAAGGTAATGTTAAGAATATGGCAAATAGATTTGTTTTAAATTTATTTGTTCTTATTAAATGGGCTTTAATTCCTTGTTTTATATTTTTTATTTTATATGACATATTATTAAGTTTCCCCCTTATTTTATTTATCTTTTCCAGTTTGATTTTAATTATTCAAAAAACAGAGGTTTAAATTGTGCTTTAACCTCTGTTTTTATATGTATTTTAAAATTTTCTTTTTCTTGCTGCTTCTGATTTTTTCTTTCTTTTAACACTAGGTTTTTCATAATGTTCTCTTTTTCTAACCTCTTGTAGTACTCCGTTTCTCACACATTGTCTTTTAAACCTTTTTAGTGCATCTTCTATATTTCCATTATTTACTTTTATTTCTGCCATATAATTCCCTCCCCTCGATACTCTTTTACTTTGGGATTATTCCATAACTTGTATAATTATATAGGAAAAATAAGTTGTTGTCAATATTTTTCAAGAAATTCCTTATAAAAAGAAAGAAGGAATACTTTATCCGTTGTATTCCTCCTTTTTTCTTCTTCTACATCATGTTAGATTAAGCATGTGGAATATAGTAAGTTCCACAATTTCTCTCTCCTTTTCTGTTTCTCTTTCTTTATAAACTCTGCTTTGAAGTCTTCCATTTAAGAAAACTTTTTCTCCTATGTTGCAAGACCTTAGAATATAATTACCTATTCTATTCCAAGCGACACAAGGAAGTTTAATGTTTGCATTTTTGGGGCGATGAATGACAAGCATAACATTTAGCAAATCTTCACCGTTTGCATCTCGCAAAAATGGTTCCATCTTTTCTATTTCACCGCAGATACTTATTATGTTATTAGAAGAGATTTCTGGAGCTAAACTTTCATGGGGATAGGTTTCTACCCTATTAGCTAGAACATAGACTTCTAATCTTGTTCCTACTCCATTTTCTTGAATTCTATTGTAAGAACGCATCATTCCTGTAACATCCATTAATATTCCTTTATAGAACTCTTGCTCTTTCAATGTCCTTTCTCTTACCATCACCATTACATGATCCATGATACCACTCAGCCGTGGTATTGCTAAAGTAATCTTATAGAAAGACTCTCCTGTAACAACCGTATGGCTGTATACAGTTTCTCCCTCCTGATAACCTCTTAGAAACACACTATTAACCATTTTTTGTTTTTTCTCCTTTGTTTTTTGTTTAGAAGAAGAATCCATTTAAATCATTTACATACAAAAATTTTCGTATGCATAAATTTAAAAAATAGATTATTCACCTATGTATATAGTATAGCACTTATTTACACTTTTGTAAAGTTATGTCAATCTCTGTTTTACAACCTCATACATCACTATTCCTGCTGATACTGATGCATTTAGTGATGATATTTTCCCTTTCATTGGTATTTTTAGTAAGACATCACAATTTTCACGCACTAATCTTGACATACCTTCGCCTTCATTTCCTACTACTATTGCAACTGGGCCCTTTAAGCCTTCTTCATAGTAATATTTCTTTGCTTCAATTGCTGTTCCATATACCCACACGCCATTTTCTTTTAAATGTTGTATTTCATCTTTAAGATTGTTTACTCTAGCTATTTTTATGTATTCTACTGCTCCACTTGCCACTTTATATACTGTGCTATTAACTGAACAAGCTCGTCTTTTTGGAATTATTATTCCATGTACACCTGCTGTTTCTGCTGTTCTTATTATTGCACCTAAATTATGTGGATCTTCTATTCCATCTAAAATCAATATAAAGGGAGCTTCATTTTTTGATTTTGCCTCTTCTAGTATATCTTCTACTTCACAATAATTGAATGGCGGAACAATTGCTATTACTCCTTGATGATTTTCTGTTTTTGCCATTTGATTTAGTTTGTTTCTATCAACTTCTATTGTTACAATTTTTTTATCTCTCGCTATACCGATAATTTTATTTATAGAGCCATGTTTTTCTCCTTTTTCTACAAATATTTTATTAATGTCTTTGTCTGTTTCTAAAAGCTCTAAAACTGAATTTCGTCCTTCAATTTGGTCTGAAAACTCTTTATCTTCAGTTTTATTTGTTTTAATCTTTTCATTTTTCATCTTTTTGTCATTAGCTTTAAAATCTTTCTTTTTATAATTTTGTCTAAAGTTTTTATTGTTCTTCATAAACTATCTCCCTTCAGGGCATATTTACCCTATGCATAACAGACTATTTATCATCTAATTTTAGTACTGCCAAGAATGCTTCTTGTGGCACCTCCACATTTCCAATTTGTCTCATTTTCTTTTTACCTTTTTTCTGTTTTTCTAGCAGTTTTTTCTTTCTTGTTATGTCGCCACCATAGCATTTTGCCAGAACGTCTTTTCTCATTGCTGAAATTGTTTCTCTTGCAATTATTTTTCCACCAATTATTGCTTGTATTGGTACTTCAAATAGTTGCCTTGGTATTACTGTTTTTAATTTCTCAGCCATTTTTCTACCTCTTGCGTATGCTGTGTCCTTGTGAACTATGAATGATAATGCATCTACTTGTTCATTATTTATGTGTATATCTAGTTTTACTAAATCAGATTTTCTGTATTCGCTAAGTTCATAGTCTAATGATGCATACCCTTTTGTATTTGATTTTAGGGTATCAAAAAAATCATATATTATTTCATTTAGTGGCATTTCATATTCTAACATTACTCTTGAGCTATCTAAATATTTCATATCTAGGTATATTCCACGCCTATTTTGACATATTTCCATTACGTTTCCTACATAATCTTTTGGTAACATTATCTCTGCTTTTACCATTGGCTCTTCTATATAGTCTATATCCTGCATTGGTGGTAAATCTACTGGATTGTACAATTCTATCATTTCTCCATCTTTTTTATATACTTTGTATATAACCGATGGAGCTGTTGTAATTAAGTTTAAATCAAATTCTCTTTCTAGTCTTTCTTGAACAATTTCTAGATGTAGTAGCCCTAAGAAACCACATCTGAAGCCAAAGCCTAAAGCTATTGATGTTTCTGGTTCATAGCTTAATGCTGCATCATTTAGTTTTAATTTCTCTAATGCATCTTTTAAATTCTCATAGTCTCCGCCATCTAATGGGTATATGCCACAATATACCATTGAATTTGCCTTTTTATATCCTGGTAATGGTTCCATTGCTGGATTACTTGCTAATGTTATTGTATCTCCAACACTTAAATCTGATACTGTTTTTATACTTGCTGCAATATACCCGTACTTCTCCTGCTTCTAATTGCTGAGCTGGTTTATAGCTTCCTGGTTCTAGATATCCAAGTTCTGTAACAATAAATCTTTTATTTGTTGCCATAAATAAAATTTCATCGCCTACTTTAATTGTTCCTTCAACTACTTTTACGTAAGTTACCGCACCTTTATAGTTATCATACAGAGAATCAAATATCAAGCATTTTAAAGGCTTGTTTTTATCTCCTGTTGGTGGTTTGAAATCTTTAACTATTCTTTCTAGCACCTCTTCTATGTTTATTCCTGACTTCGCTGAAATGCAAGGTGCATCCATTGCTGGTATTCCTATTATATCTTCTATCTCTTTTTTAACTTCATCTGGTCTCGCACTTGGTAAGTCTATTTTGTTTATTACTGGTAATATTTCCAAATTATTGTCTAATGCTATATATACATTTGCGAGTGTTTGAGCTTCTACTCCTTGGCTGCTATCAACAACTAATATAGCTCCTTCACAAGCTGCCAAACTTCTTGATACTTCGTAATTGAAGTCTACATGTCCTGGAGTATCTATTAAATTTAATATGTAAGTTTCTCCATCTTTTGCTTTGTATTCCATCCTAACTGCTTGAGATTTTATGGTAATTCCTCTTTCTTTTTCTATGTCCATGTTATCTAATATTTGGCTCTCCATTTCTCTTTCTGTTAATAGCCCTGTTTTTTCAATTAGTCTGTCTGCTAGTGTTGACTTACCATGGTCTATATGTGCTATTATGCTAAAATTTCTAATTCGTTTCTGTTTATCCATTAATTTATCCTTTCTTAGTTTTCTATTACAATTTTAAGAATATATTATTTTGAAAAAGTGGTAAATTTATGCAATACCATTAAAATATTTTTCTAAAGTATGTATTACTTCATTCTTGCTTTCTAATTGATTTACAACTTGTCTTACTTGACTTGAGTTTGGTAATGTTTTTAAGTACCAACATATATGTTTTCTCATTTCGCGTACTCCTACATATTCGCCTTTTTCTTTTATTTCAAATTCTATGTGTTCTTTTATAATCTCTAATTTTTCTTTTGGTGTTTTATCTGATATTATTTTTCCCGTTTTTAATTCTTGAATTATATTATTTATTTCCCATGGTCTACCAAGTACACCTCTACCTATCATTATCCCATCTACACCTGTATATTCAAACATCTTTTTTGCATCTTCTGATGTTTTTACATCACCATTTCCTATTACAGGTATATGTATAGCTTCTTTTACTTTTTTTATAATCTCCAAGTCTACTTGTCCTGAATAATATTGTTCTCTTGTTCTACCATGAACAGTTATAGCTTTTGCACCTGCTACTTCAATAATTTTTGCAGCTTCAACAGCAACTATGTTTTCATCGTTCCAACCTTTTCTTATTTTTACTGTTACTGGCTTATTAGTACTTTTTACAACCTCTTCTACTATTTGTCCTATTAATACCAAGTTAAGTAATAGTTTGCTTCCGTCACCATTTTTTACTACCTTTGGTGCTGGGCATCCCATATTAATGTCAATAATGTCTGCATATTTTTCTACTATTTTAGTAGCCTGTCCCATTATAATTGGATCACTTCCAAATATTTGTATTGCTATTGGACTTTTTTCTTCATTTAACGCTAAAAATTGTTCTGTCTTTTTATCATTATAAAACAAACCCTTACTGCTAATCATTTCTGTGCATACCAATCCTGGGTTACCATATTTTTTGCAAATTTTTCTGTAGCTTAAATCAGTAACACCTGCCATTGGTGCTAGTAATATATTATTATCTAGTTCTACATTTCCTATTTTTAATTTTTTAATATACATTTTTTTCCTTCATTCTTTCTTTATATTATGCAGATTATCCCAACGAAGGGGCGGTCGTTCTTAGTTAAAAATTGATTTTTGACGTTGAGAACTTATATTTAGAAGTAGTCCTATACAAATCATGTTTGTGATCATGCTACTACCTCCATAGCTTATAAATGGTAATGGCACACCTGTTATAGGTAAAAGTCCCATTGTCATTCCTATATTTTCTAAAACATGAAATATTAGTATTCCGCACTATACCAGCAGCTATATAAGATCCTAAGTCATCTTTAGCTGTTTTTGCAACAGTAATAGCTCTTGTAATTAGTGTAATATATAATATTATTATACTACAGCATGTAATAAACCCCATTTCTTCTCCTATAACTGCAAATATAAAATCTGTAGTTTTTGGATATAGAAATCCAAGGTGTGTTTGAGTTCCTTTCATCCAACCTTGTCCGAAAAGTTTACCTGCTCCTATTGCTAATTTAGATTGTATGATATTGTATCCCGCCCCTCTTGGGTCTAAATATGGATTTAGATACACATCTATTCTTAGTTTAGCATGCTCTGGCAGTACAAAAAAGTATAATATTGGCACAGCTATTATTACTAATAAAAATGCTGTTATTATATATCTCTTTTTTATTCCTGATACATATAGCATTACAACTGTTGCAACAATATATGCCATTGCTGTTCCATAGTCTGGTTGTAAAACTATAAGTACTACTGGGAGTAATACTATACCTAATATCATTGCTAGTTTTATTGGTTTATTTATTTCCTCCTTAGACATCTTTGACATAATGTTTGCTAAAAATAAAACAACTGCAATTTTTGCTAATTCTGCTGGTTGTATAGAAATTGTTCCAATATTAAACCAGCTTGTTGCTCCATTTATTGCACTTGTTAATAGTACTGCTATAAGTAAGATAATAGAGAGTATATAAAAACCTATGCTTAGTTTTGCAATTATTTTATAGTCTACAAGTGTTGTAATTATAAGTACTGGTATGCTTATAATTACCCATAATACTTGTTTTTTTAAGTCTCCTAATTCTGATGATTTGCTTGCACTATAAAGTGCAAGCAACCCTATTGATATCAAAATTATTGTACAAATTAATATGCTCCACTCTGTATTTTTTAAATATTTTTTATTCATACTTTTCCTCTCAAAATATGAAGTTTTTAAGTTTCTTCTACCTTGTCTTTTTCGTTTTCAGTTTTTTCTTCTTTTTCATTATTTTCTTTTTGTTCTTTTTCATTTGTTTCTTGTACTTCTTGGGGATTGTTTTCAGTATTTTCTTTTATTTCTTCATTCTCTTCTTTGTCTTTTGGGTCTGTTTTTTCTTGTTTATCTTCATTTTTTTCTTCTTTATCTGCTTTTTCTTCTACTTCTTTTTTCATATCATTTCTTACATTTAATATTGGAATATTAGCATATAATGATGGTGCACCAGTTGTTCCGTCTTCCTTAACTTCATTTGTAAGTCTTACATCAATTTCGCTTTCTTCAACTTCTATATATTTTTTTATTACATCGATGATTTCTTGCTTCATCATTTCTAAAAAGTCTGCTGAGACATTTGCTCTATCTTGCATTAATACTAAATGTAGTCTTTCTTTTGCTTTATTTTTACTGCCTGTAGTCTCTTTTTTTTCATTTTTTCCTAGTTTTTTTAAAAATTTTAGTAAATTCTCAAACATGCCCATTCCCCCATATCAATTAGTTTTTCTTTAATAGACTTTTAATTTTTGCAAAGAAGCCTCTTTCCCTCCCTGGAATTGTAATATCAATATTTTCTCCTAAAATTCTTTTTGCTATTTCAATATATGCTTTCCCTGATGGAGCTTTTTTATTCTTTATTACTGGTTCTCCTTTATTTGTTTGTGTAATTATGTTTTCATCATCTGGAACAACGCCTATTAAATCTATTGATAATAAATCTACTATATCATCCACATCCATCATTTCGCCCTTCTTAACCATAGATGGTCTTAAACGATTTACTATTAATTCTGGATTCTTTATTTCTGCTGCTTCCAATAATCCTATTATTCTGTCAGCATCTCTTATTGCAGATATTTCTGCTGTTGTTACTACTATTGCTCTATCTGCTCCAGAAACTGCGTTTTTAAAGCCTTGTTCTATTCCAGCAGGGCAGTCTATTAACACATAATCAAACTCCTCTTTTAATTTTTTAGTTAATTCCTTCATTTGTTCTTCATTTATTGCATTTTTATCTCGTGTTTGGGCAGCAGGTAATAAAAACAGTTCATCAAAGCGTTTATCTTTTATTAGGGCTTGTCTTAATTTACATTTTTCTTCTATTACATCAACTATGTCGTATACTATTCTGTTTTCTAGTCCCATAACAACATCTAGGTTTCTAAGTCCAATATCTGTATCTACTAATACAACTTTTTTTCCTTCTTCTGCTAGACTAGAACCAAGGTTTGCAGTAGTTGTAGTTTTACCCACTCCACCTTTTCCTGATGTTATAACTATTACTTCTCCCATAACATCTTTCCTCCTTGCATTTTATGTATTTTTCTAACTATTATATAGTATAATTTTTTTTGTCAAAAGTCAATGTTTTATGGAAATAAATAGAAGAAAAAAAGTTACCAGCAAAATTTTCGTTGCCAATGCATGTAATCCAAAAAATGATGCTGTTTTTTTATGATGTTACTAACTACTACTTTGAAATTGATGAAAAAGATAATTTGCGAAAAATATGTAGAAAATCTATTTTTCTGTAGAACACTGTAGACAAGAGGTTAAGGCAGAACTCTGCAAAACTTTTATCATCGGTTCGATTCCTAACAGTGCCTACAAAGGATAATTTCAATATGAAGTATCCTTATTTTTATAAAAACAAAAGGAGATATCAACGACACCTCCTTTTCAGAGTGTTGACAAAGTTAAAAAACTTTCGCCAACGCTCTGAATAATTAGTAAATCATTACTAATCATCCTAATTTTCGTATATATTTATTTTTTATACTTTTTAAATTTTCGTTTGATATTTTACAACTTTTTAAATATTGCTCCATACTTCCATATTTATCATCAATATACTTCAATAAATTATACATTGTACTATATGTTGGATTAACAATATCATAAATATCTTTTTCTGTTATGCTATTTGCAAAATCTTGAATCATTTTTCTTAAATAAACTCCTGATGCTAAATAATCTGCAATGATATCATCATTATTTACTCCCAAAAACTTTAAAATACAAGCTGTTATTACTCCTGTTCTATCCTTGCCAGAATTGCAATAATAAATTATATTTTCTTCTGTTTCTGCTAATGTGTTAAAAAATTCTTTTATTTGCTCTTTTCCATCTAGCATTTCTACATAAGAATTCACCACTTTGTCTTTGCATTCTGGTATCTTTCCATCTCCATTTATAGCTATATGTATATAAGAAAAATTAGCATTTTTCTCAAAAATACTTTTCTTTTTTCGTATTTCTTCGTCGCAACGCAAATCAATAACTTTAGTCATTTTCCATTCCATTAACTGCTTTATTTCCTCATCAGTCAATTTAGTTATACAATTACTCCTAAATAAGCAGCCTTCCTTCACAACTTCAGTATTATTAATTGAATATCCTCCTATGTCTCTAAAATTTTCAACATTATTTGTAAAAATTCTTCTCACTGTTCTTGTTCCTCTCTTTCTAGAATTCTTAATTTTTCCACTTCCTTTTGTATTATTTCACTAGAATAGAAATATTTTTTCAATAATTCTTTTGAAACTTTTTCATTAGACGAAGCATATTCGTTAGGGTTTTCTCTAAAAAAATATAATCCTTCCAATATTCTAATTTGCATAAAGAATAATATTTTCCCGAAATCCATATTTTGCAACTGTATTGTTTGCTTTAATTTATTTATGCTTTCTCCTTCAAGTAATAGCCCACTTGCCAACATGCTAGCAAATTGATAATCCTTAGGGGCTCTTTCTAGTGATTCAAAATCTATTATATTTGCTCTTATTTTACCTTCCGGCATCTTTTCAAATAGAATATTATCTCTATTAAGATCATCATGTGATAAAACATACAATTCTTCATCTTCTACTGTTTTCCAATATTTAGAAGTTAATAAGGTCTCTGCTATCTCTCTTATATATGGTGTTTTAGCCTTTTGATATATATTTTCTATTTTTTTTCTTAAATTATTTGTTCTAAAATAATTATTATGTTTGTTTGTAGTTAATTTTGAATTTAGTTCTCTTTCACTTTTTATCAAAGCATTATATTCTTCATTGTTCCTCTTGAGATGTCAAAATAATTTCTTATTTTTACGTATTTTATTCCACAGCTTTTATATAAAAAGCTTATTAATTCTTTTAAATTTTCTTTTTTAATTAATATTTCAAAAATTTTTAATCCTTTTTGTTTACAAAACTCATTTATTCCATTGTCTATATATTCACTTGTAGCACTACGTTCTATATCAATATATCTTTTTTCTATGTTTTCTTTAAATAATTTTTGGTAATTGCATTTTTCTCCAAATAGCTCTATCATAATCTTACCTCTGGTTACTCCATATTGGTGCTATCTCACCTGTACTTACAAAAATATACAAATTAAAATTTATACATTTTTGTAAGTTTAAATTTTTATCATTATGCTACAAACACTTCTAATTCTGCTCTTTTTCTTTGGTGTTAAATATCCTAATATTCCCATCAGTATGTTATTTGATCTTTTTAAATATACTTTTCCTTGTTTTATTAAATCTTCAAAACTATATTCTATGCACCTTTAAAAACATAAACCTGTTTGGGGTAGCTGTCCCTAAAGACATAACTATTACTTCTCCCATAACATCTTTCCTCCTTGCATTTTATGTATTTTTCTAACTATTATATAGTATAATTTTTTTTGTCAAAAGTCAATGTTTTATGGAAATAAATAGAAGAAAAAATGGAAAGAGTTTTTACTTCTCTTTCCATTTTAATTTGTTTGTTTTTTTATAATTGGTCTTCTTTTTTCTCTGGTGTCTCGTAATTGTATTTATAGTCAATTCCTACTTTCTTTATTTTGGGCTTCTGGGGTTTATTTTCCTCCTTTGTTTCTTCCTTCTTCATTAATTTTTCAATTACTTTTTCGGTTTTTTCGCATAGTTCTGGCATATAATCCAAAATTTTATCTATTGCACAATCGTGTTCTACTGGAAGTAGTTTGACCTTATCCTCTTGTATTACTAAAAATGCTACCGGCTTTATTGATACTCCTGCTCCACTTCCTCCTCCAAATGGATTTCTGTATGAAATGTTTTCTTCATCTTCTATTTTTTTGTATCCCTCTATTGATTCTCCTTTAAATTCACTACCTCCACTTGCAAATCCAAAGCATACTTTTGAAATTGGAATTATACTTACACTTTCGTTTATTTGTATTGCTTCTCCTATTATAGTATTAACATCTATCATGTCTCTTATACTATCCATTGTAGTCGCCATAAGCCCTTCTATTGGGTGTTCCATCATATTATTGGTACTCCTTTCTTAGCTTTTTTATTATATTGATAATATGTACCAATTTTATTTTAAATATACAATTTATGGATAAATATATATAGTTCTTATCTTGGTATATTGGCTCAATGCTATATTTTGAATATTTTACTTTTCTTGCAAGTATAATTGCTAAAACGCTTGATGAAATACCTACTAAAATAGCAGTAGTTGTTGGATTTTTTGTTCCCATCTTTGCCGTAATACTAATATTTTCTATATATGTTTTTTGTATTACATATTTAACATCTTCTATTTCAATTTTTATTTTTTTATTACTTTTGTTAAATATCTTTTTTATTTTTTCACTATTCAATTTAATTTTTAATATATCAAATTTATTAAACAAATTGAGACTTATAATTATTTTTATTCTTTTTATTTTATTGTTTTGAAATTCAAATTCTTTGATATGAAACTTAATTGCCACAGTTTTCCTCCTATGGCAATATTTTTCCCAAGTTTTAGCATTTTAAACACTATACTAAATGGCATTCTTTTAACTTATTTATATATGAACCTTTCAAACCTTGTTTTTATGTATTTTTCTAATTTTTTCATAAATTCTTCTGGCTCTATTTCTTTATTTGCAACCATTTCTAATCCTTTTTCCCAACTTGCTGTCAATTTAGGGTTTAGCATATCTGGTATTGATTGTTTTACTATGTCATATATTGCTTCTCCTTTTTCAGTTGGTGTTACTATTTGTGTCTTTGAATTTATATTTATATGTTTTATTTTTTCTAGTTTTTTTATTATCTCTCCTCTTGTTGCACTTGTCCCTATTCCTGCTCCCTTTATTTGCTCTCTTAGAGCTTCATCTTCTATAAGCTTTCCTGCATTTT
>OLNZ01000516.1_pt1 | contig 37283 bp, 68 predicted proteins | sample 1672981 | NCBI WGS metagenome assembly OLNZ01 (sample SAMEA3136743, study PRJEB25190) | human gut metagenome | biome: human gut; feature: human-associated habitat; material: faeces | place: Austria | collected 2013 | reverse complement strand
GAGCATTCGGTTCATACCCGAAGGGTCATGTGTTCGAATCACATCTTCGCTACCAATTTTTTGGACTCACAATCTCCGTAAGTCAAAGTATACAATGGCTTCGGTGGTCGTGAGTTCTATTTTTATTATCCATTTTTGAATTAGTTTTTTTAGTTCTTTTTGAGAATTTAAATTTAAACTAGAAATATCCATTTTTAAGGCTTTTCTAACCTTTTCAGGTGTTATAAAATCATTTTCGACAAATAATTTCTTTTCTTTTATTTCTTCTTTTAAATATTCTTGCTTTTCTTCAATTTCTTTTAATCTATCAGAGATTTTTTTAGTTCCAAAACCTTGACAACATAAGTCTACTAATTTATTAGCCTCTTTCTCTAATTTATCTATATTTTTTTGCATCAATTCAATGTCTTCAGCAAAATCTTTTTGTCCTTTTTTGTATTCATTGTTTACATTATTTACTATGGTGTCTATAGTTTCATTGTTAAGTAATTGTTTTGTTAATAGAGAAACAACTTTTTCCTCAATAAGTTCTTTTTTTATCATTCTAGAATTACATTTTCCTATTTTTGTGTTGGAAACGCACCTATAGTATTGATTTTTATATACTTTTCCATTTTTCTTTTTAGTTGTTTGTGTTGTTCCAGTATAAGTAGAACCACATTCTCCACATTTTATCAATCCTGTTAATAAATAAAAGTTTTTACTTGCTGTACTTTCCTTTTTATCCTCTTTTTTCTTATTCACAGCTTCAAAAACCTCCTTACTTATTATAGCTGGTATAGTTCCTTCGTGCCTTATCATATTTTCGTTTAAGTTCCTATGGTCATCTTTTGTGCCTTTGCCGTATATATAATTCCCAATGTATTTTTCATTTTTTAATAAATCGTAAAGTGAGTTCTTTTTAAATTCTGTTCCTCTTTTAGTTTTGTATCCTAATTTATTCAATTCAACAGAAATATCAATTAGCGAATAACCTTTTTGCCTCATATCGAATATTTTTCTTACAACTTTAGCTTCTTTTTCATTAATTACATATTCCTTATTTACAATATCATATCCGAAGCGGAGGGATACCTCCATTAAATTTACTGTCTTTTGCGTTACTTTTTAAAGCTCTTTGGACATTAGATGCTAAATTTTCAATATAATATTCATCCATGCCAGCAAGTAATGTATTCATTAATTTGCCTTCTGGAGTATCATCAGAAATCGGTTGTGTTATTGATATTAATTTCACACCACAGTTGTATAATTTACTACGATATATAAGGTTGTCCATAGTATTACGAGCAAACCTGTCTGTTTTCCATACTAAAACAGCTTGTACCTTTTTCTTTTTACAAGCATCAGTAATCATGTTTTGAAAGTTTTCTCTTGTAGATTTTTTACCACTTTTAGCTTCATCTACATAATAATCTATAATAGTTATACCGTTTCTATTAGCATATTCTTCAATTTCTGATTTTTGTTGTTCAATAGAAGCCTCAGTTTGTAAATCTGAAGAATATCTACAATATCCATAAGCTAACATATAACACCATACTTTCCTTCATAAAATTTTATTGCATTACTCATATATTCTTCTGTAACTTCAAAATATTCTGCCAAACCATAAAGAGTATTAATTCCGATTTAAAATCGCTCTACAAAGATTCTCAAAAGGAATAAGCACATAATAACTCCATTTCTTAGCACGATATTCTTGTTTGTCGTAAGTAAATTTATCAACATTAGCATAATTATAAGTTGCATCCATATAATAATGTCCTAATTCTTCTGATAAAACGCATTTTTCTTCCGTAGCATTGTTAAAGTTTTTATAGTTTAAAGCAATAGCATTTAATTTATCATAATTAAGATACATTCCATTTATATCCTTATCAAAATAAAAATCATATATTTTAACATCCTCTTTTTCAGCTAAATCATATAATTTTTCTAAATTCATTTATTTATCTTCCTTCTTTTTTAAATTGTCTTTTAATACAAACCTAGCAAATTCTTCAATTTTCTCTTGCTGTTCCTTAGTAGGCGGATTATAGTCTTTTTTACTTAATCCTATATCTAACAATTCTTTGTCTAACTTTTCTGGATTTCGTATATTAGACTTACCAAGGAGATAATCTATAGAAACATTTAAAAAATCAGAAAGTATTGCTAATGTCTCTGTTCCCATGTCTCTTTCTCCAGTTTCATAAAATCCAACGGTTCTTTCACTTTTATTTATAATTTTTGCTATATCTGATTGAAGAAGTCCTCTTTCTAATCTTAATTCTTTTAATCTGTTCACAATAATCATCCTTTCACATTAGATATAAATATTATATAACAAATTGTACGATATGTAAACATTAAAAGAACATTTTGTACAAATTTCTTTGCTAGAGGCTCAAGAGGTTGGGGAAATTATGAAAAAAATATTAAAAAAAGTATTGACAAAGAACATATTGTACTATATAATGCCAATAACGAACGAACAATAAGTACGAAAGGAGATGAGTTTATGAAGGAGATGACTTTTAAAGAATTGAGACTGAAAAATAAATTAACACAAGAACAAGTTGCTGAAAAATCTGGATTTTCTAAGGATTACATTTCTATGATAGAAAGAGGAGAAAGAAATCCAAGCGACAAAGCTAAAGCTATATTTGCAGAAATATTTAACGTACCTATTGTACAAATTTTTTTAGCAACACAACGAACAATAAGTACGACACAAAGGAAGGAGGCTTAATAATGCAAGAATTTATAAATGATTTTTGTTACACATTAGCAAGAATAATAGAATTTGAAGAAAAGGAGGAAAACAAATGAAAAGAAAACTAGATAAAAATAAAGTAGGATATGCAATAGCATTTATAGTAACAACTACTTTATTAATACAAAAAATAGTACAAGCAGGAACAATATTTTGCTTAAGTACGATTTATTAGGAGGGAAAGATGAACAACTTTGAAGAAAAACAAGAAAATGAAAAGAAAGAACTAATACATAAAGAATTGCCAAGTTTATTACATAGAATTTTAAGCATTAGACTAATGCCAGAAATGTATCATGAAGAATTATTAAAAAGAGACATTGAAGAAATAAAAAAAATAACTAATGCCGAGTGCAATTCAGCATTAGAATATTTGAAAAATTAACCAGGTAAACCAAGTTGCTTTGAGATTAAAGATGTTATCACTTTGGAAGCGGTTTCACTAAATATTTCAATTGACACTGATTTAAATGAAGATAATACAGTTTTAGTTTTATCATAAACTTTTTCATCACGAATATTATCTAAAAATTTGTGCCCATTAAAAGTAATTGATTTTGCTATTAATACAGGACCAGAACTATTAATATAATGACTTTTAATACATGTAATATAACCAGCTTCATGTAGTTTGTCAGCAGTATAAATTAAATCTATACTAGAATAGTTATTTAGTTGTAAAGAATTGATATTTATTGTATTTTCATAAGTCAAATTATCTTCAAGATATAACAATAAATCTCTAATGCAATCATAATTTAATTTCATATATTAATCACCACCTTTCATGGTGGATTATACAATAATTTACAAAATTTTACAAGAAAGGAGTAGATAAGAATGTTTAGAAAAACAAAAGAACTACAAAGCTTAGTAAATGCAAGCAGAAGTGCATTAAAAGAAGCAGAAAAAAAGATAAAAAGACTAGAAGCAAGCCAAAAAGATTTAAAGTCAGAAATAGAAGATGAACATTTAGAAAATTATAAACATCATAGAAAATTGCTAGAAATAGAAAAACTTTTACAAGAACAAGACTATAATAGCATAGAAAATTTAAAGAACAAAATAAGAACTATACTAAACAAAAAAGAACTAGTAGACCTACTAAAATCAAACTAGTTCAGAGACACTTAAATATATGAATCTATTGATATTATAACATTTTAAGCAATAGAAATCAAGAGGTACAAAAATGATTGTAAAAGATTTAAGTACAAGTTTTTATCCATGCCCAAAGCGGACAAAATAATTTAACAATAAATAATAAAGCAAAAAGAAATACTACTAAAGTAAATCACAAGAAGCGGAACAAATGAAGTAGTAACAGACTTTTGCATTATGCCTAGAAGCACAAAATACAGTATAAGAAGAACTAAAAAATATTGTGAAAGGCATGAAGTATATTATTCAAGAGCATATAGAAATAAAAGTATAAAAGATGGACTAATAATATTTTTAACAGAAGAAGATCATAGAGGAACCAATGGAGTTCATGGAAAAAATGGGAACAAATTAAATAGATACTTGAAAAAGGTAGCACAAAAGGCATGGATAAATTATTATCACAAAACAAAAGAAGATTTTATACAAAGATATGGAAAAAGTTATATTTAGGAGGCACAATATGGAAAAACCAAATTACTATTCAATAATACCAGCTAAAGTAAGATATGATAAAGATTTAATGGCAAACGCAAAATTACTATATGGAGAAATTACAGCTTTATGTAATGACAAAGGCATTTGCTGGGCTAGAAATGAGTATTTTGCAGATTTATATGATGTTAGTAAAGAAACAATATCACGTTGGATAAGTCAATTAAATAATAAAAAATATATAAGCATAAAAATGTTTTATAAAAAAGGCAGTAAAGAGATAGATAAAAGGATAATATCTATTCGACAATACCCTATTGACGAAAACGTCAATACCTATTGTCAAGAAAATCAAAGTAATAACCTATTGACAAAAACGTCAATACCCTATCCACAAAAAAATCAAGGGGGTATTGATGAAAACATCAAAGAGAATATTACAAGTATTAATAATAAAGAAGAAGAAAGAAATTTTCAAAAAGAACTAAAAGATGTTACTGAGTTCTATGAAAATAACATAACGCTAATAACAGCATTTGTTTCAGAAGATATAGAAAAATATTTAAAATCAGGACTGTATTCAGACTTAATTATTGAAGCAATGAAAGAAGCGGTTTCTAGAAATAAAAGAAATTGGAAATATGTTACTGGAATATTAAATGATTGCATAAATAACAAAGTATATACAGCAAAACAATTCAGAATCAAACAAGAAGAATTTAAATCTAATAAAAATAACCAAGTTAAGCAATTGAAACCAAAAGAAAAAGTAGAATACGATGAAATAGATTTTACAAACGAAGAAGAATACAAGAGAAAGATACTAGGGAAAGGATAGAAAATGTATGATGAAGATGTAGAAAAAACAGTGCTTTATTACTTGATTTTTGAAAAAGAAGCAATAAATGTAGATGAAGAAGATTTCTTTATACAAAAACATAGGCAGATAATCAAAGCAATATTAGAACTAAAAAACAAAAAAGAAGAAATAAATATCTTGAGCATAAAAGAAAAAATAAAGGGTAAAGATACAGATATTTTAAGATATATAAGCAATATAGCTGAATGCAAATATGGAAGTTCAATACAATATGCCTATAGAGAATTAAAAAGATTAAGTAAAAAGAGAAAATTAATAAAATTAAGCAATGAAATAAAAGAAAATGCAGAAAATGAAAGAGAAACAGAAATATACATAGAGAAACTAATAAAACAGCTTAATGAAATAAATCAAGAGGCAGAAAAAGAAAAGACATTTTTAGATATAGTTTGTGAGACATCTGACATAATTGAAAAAAAGAGAACACAAGGAACAAAATACGACTACAAATATTTTACAGGGATATTTGATCTAGACAAAGTTACAAACGGTTTACATGAAGAAGAATTAACAATAGTAGGAGCCAGACCACGGAGTAGGAAAAACAACATTTGCATTACAAATAGCACATTATATAGCAGAAAAAGGAATACCAGTAGGAATTGTTAGTTTAGAGATGTCAGAAACTCAAATAGTACAGAAGCTAATAGCTAAAGTATCAAATGTAGACAGCAACAAATTAAGAACAGGAAACTTAGACCAATTAGAACAAGAAAAAGTAGCAATAGCAGAAGGTAAGATATCAGATTTACCATTTTTCATAAATACAAGAATTAGAAGCATACAAGAAATAGAAAATTATGCAAGAAGATTAAAGAACAAAAATAATTTAGGATTGTTAATAATCGATTACATACAGTTAGTAAAAAGTAAGAATAAATTTAATAGTAGAGAACAGGAAGTAGCAGAAATATCAAGAACACTAAAATTATTAAGCTTAGAACTTAAAATTCCAATTATAGGGTTATGCCAATTAAATAGAAATGCAGCAAGAACAGAGCCAACATTAGCAGATTTAAGAGAAAGTGGAGCAATAGAACAAGATGCTGACAATGTAATTTTTATATATAAAGAAAACGATAATGAAGAAGAAAACACAGTAGAAAATGTAGTAATAGATTTACAAAAGCAAAGAGCAGGAGGATTAACAAAAGTAACAGTTAGATTTGATAAAAAAGTAAGCGAATTTAGAAATCTAGTTAGGAGGTAACAAATGCCAAAAGTTATAAACGAAGAAGATATAAGAAAGTCAAGTAATTTAGAAAGATGTAAATTATTAATAGCAATAATTAAACGGTCAAGCAGTATATACGCAAGACATAAAAACTCACTAAAGGAGGAAAAGGATGAGTAATATAACAAAAGAAACAAGAAAGGAAAGTTTTGAAAAAATACAGTTAAAAAGAAAATCTAAATTAATATATGAACAATTAGGAAGCGGAGAATATACCGCAAGAGAACTGGCAATAAAAATGTACAATACAACTGATAAAGATGGAAATAGATTATTAAGAACAGCAGAAAGACAAGAAACAGCTCCAAGACTAACAGAATTAGTTGATTTGGAACTAGTTGAAACGATAAGTAAGAAATATGATGAAATAAGTGGTTGTAATGTAGCTGTTTACAGAAGAAAGAAAGAGAAAAATGTTAAAAATATTTAGGAAAATAAATGAAATTATAGATAAAAAGACAGAAGAGTATACATTAAAAAATATTTCGGAATTTAATAGACCATTAGAGGGAAAAATAATAAGAATAGATAGTATAAGAATTAGAAAAGACTTTAAAAAACCAAATCCAAGAAAATTAGCAACGAGAAAAATATATTACGAAAAACACAACTATTTTAGAAGCCAAATAGTAGTTAATAAAAATAATTATTTAGTAGATGGCTATACGACATATTTAATAGCAAAAGAAAAAGGATTTAATTACATAACTGTGGTAAGGAGTGAATGATTTTTAAATAAAGAAGCGGAAAATCGTACAACAATTTAACAAAAAAGGAGGAGAATTAAATTGATTAATTGGAAAAAAGAATATAAAAAACTATACAAGTGTTTAATAGCAGTAACAATATTAATAATAACAGCTCTAGTAATGTTTATATTCACATTTACAGGAGTAACAAAGAAATTACAAGATAAAGATAAAAAGTTAACAGAGCAAGCAATAGAAATAGTTGACCTAAAAGAAATTATAAATGAAAGGGGAGAAAAATAATGAAGAATAAATTAGTTGATTTAAACAATCATTTATTTGAAGAACTAGAGAGGCTAAATGATGAAGAATTAAAAGGCGAAAAATTACAAGAAGAAAGAGAAAGAGCAAAATCAATAGCAAATATTGCTCAAACAATCATTAATAATGGGGAACTAGCACTAAAAGCAGTAAAACATTACGATGAATTTGGAAACAAAAAAGATATACCAGAAATACTACAAATAGGAGATAAGTAATAATGAAATATAACTACAGTGAAGAAAATGTAAAGTTTCTTATAGAGAATGTGAAAGGAATATCACATAAAGAACTTACAAAAAGGTTTAATAAAAGATTTAATACTAATTTAAGTGAGAGTGCTTTAGCAAATATGAAAAGAAAATTAAATCTAACCAATGGAATTAATACTAGGTTTCAGAAAGGACAAGTTTCTTGGAATAAAGGAAAGAAGATGAGCCCAGAACAATATGAAAAATGTAAAAAAACAATGTTTCAAAATGGAAATTTGTCAAATGCAAGACCAATAGGAGATGAACGAATAGATATTGATGGGTATACGTACATAAAGGTCAAACAACCAAATAAATGGGTATTAAAACATAGATGGTTATATGAAAAAGAAAAAGGAAAAATTCCCAAAGGATATAATCTAATATTTGCAGATGGAAACAGACAAAATTTTGACTTAGATAATTTAATATTAATATCAAATTCAGAATTGTTTATTATGAATCAAAAAGGATTGTATAAGCAAGATAAAAAATTAACAAAAGCGGGAGCTACGATAGCTAAAATACTAGACAAAGTAAATAAAAGAAAAAAAGGATAGAAAATGAAAAATATAGATTATGAACAATTATACTATGACAGTTTATATGAAATAAGAAAAAGGAATGAAGAAATTAAATATTTAAAAGATGAAATAATGCAGTTAAAAAACAAGAAAACAATAGACTTACAAAAATATATAGATCATGAATTTAAAAAGTATAGAAAGGAACATAAGAGATGTTAGAAGTAAATGATTATGTGAGAATTAATATGGATAACAGAAATTGCATTGGAATAGGAAGAGTATCAAGAATAGTAAATGAAACAATATATGTAAATATGAATAATAAATATAATCTTCCAGTACCATTTCAAATAGATAAAGTAGTAAAACACAGCAAACAACTAATAAACTTAATAGAAATTGGAGATATAGTAAACAAAGAATTAGTAATAAGTATAATAGATATAACAAATGATAAAGAAGAAATAATAAGTAGAAAATTAATAACACAATATAGGTCAGCACAATTTACAGGTTTAGATATTAAACATTATATATATGTTAATGACATAAAAACAATACTAACAAAAGAACAGTATATGGCTAATTGCTATAAAGTAGGAGGAGAAGATGAATAGAAACAATACAATTAAAGGTTTAATAGAAAGTTGTATAGATAGTCGTAATGTAGATATTGAAAAAGCAGAAGATGGAAAAAGAGCATTTAAAGAAAATAATATTTATGTAAAAGGGAAAAGTGGAGAATTTGAAAGATATACTTTGGTTGAATGTTTACCTAGAGGAACAAAATTTGTAGTATTAATTAATGAAAGCAATTCAAATGAAACAGGAGATTTTAGTTGGTATTTTTGCATTATGATTAAATATCATGATTTATATATTAGCTTACATGATAGAGGTTAGGAGGAGAATAGATATGTGCGAATACTGTAAAAAGATAATAAAAAATAAAAGAATACTAGATATAGACAATGAAGAAGAAACGCATATGGAAATTATTAATCAAAAAAAGTCTTGGGGATATATGTTATATGTTGAAATAGAAGGACAAGACAATGATGGATATAAGCCAAGTCAGTTCTTTCAAATAAATTATTGCCCGATGTGTGGCAGAAAATTGGTAAAGGAGTAAATAGATATGTTAAAAATAAAAAAATGAGACAAGAAAATGAAGAATTAAAACAAGAAAATGAAGAATTAAAACAAAAAAATTTTGAATTACGAAAGATAATGGAAACGACAAAAGATTTAGATTTATACAATGTTCTAATTTACACTATAAAAAATTATTGTAATGGAAGAATAGAAATACCTAAAAACTATTTTATACGAAATGAAAAGGCGAACGTAAAATTTTACGAAGATGTAGTACAAAATAAGTTTATTTTAGTAGTAAAGGAGTAAATAAAAGATGAAACATATTATTCAGTTTAGTGGAGGAATATGTAGCTTCTTTGCAGCAAAAAGAGTAGTTAAAAAATACGGAAAAGAAAATGTAATTTTGTTATTTTGTGATACTTTGATTGAAGATGAAGACTTATATAGATTTATAGAAGATACAAAAAAATATTTGGGGTGTGAATTTGTAAGAGTTTGTGACGGAAGAACACCGTTCGAAGTATATAAAGATGTAAAATTCTTAGGAAATTCACGAGTAGCACATTGTACGAAGTTGTTAAAGACGAGACAAGCAAAAATGTGGTTAAAAGGACATTACAAAGAAGATGAATGTATGTTGTATGTTGGAATTGATTGGACAGAGATACACAGATGTGAAGCAATAAAGAAGAATTGGGCTCCGTATACGGTAGAATTTCCAATGTGTGATAAACCATATTTAACAAAAATTGATATGCAAAAAGAATTAGAAAAGATAGGAATAGAGATTCCACGTTTGTATAAAATGGGATTTAGTCACAACAACTGCGGAGGTTTTTGCTGCAAAGCTGGACAGGGACATTGGGCAAATGTACTTGAAACAATGCCTGAAAAGTTCAAAGAATATGAAGAGAAAGAACAAGAAATCATAAAATATATCGGAAAAGATGTAAGTATGATGAAAAAAATAAAAAATGGAAAAGCAGAAACATATACATTAAAGCAATTAAGAGAAGATTATGAGAAAGATAAATCACAGATAGATTTATTTGATATTGGAGGATGCGGATGCTTTTCGGAAGAGGAGTAAATAAGATATGAGTATGAGTGTAGATTTATATAAATTAAATTATAAAGAATTTGTTGATGAATTAATGAAAAATCCAAAAATAAATAACAGAGAACTATTAGAAAAAATAATATTGGAATTTGGAAACAAAGTTGGCGAAGACTTGATTATATTAGGAAATGAATTTTGGGAAGATGGAATTTGCACATGGAATATGTTTGCAATGATACAAGAAATATTTGAATTAGAAGATGATGAATATATAAGTGATGTTTTTTATGAATTACGAAAAGGTTTAATAAATTACAAAGAAATAGATGATGCATATAAAAATTTAGGACTAGAGAGGAGTAATACATAATGAAAGAAAAAATAAAAAGAATAATAGAAAAAATTAAAGATATATTTAGTTTACATTGCCCTGAATGTGGTGGAAGAATGAAAAGCGAATATTTAGATATGGAAATAGACCACATTGTATATAAGTGTGAAAAGTGTGGGGAGGAGTGGATTTAATGCAATTATTTGAAGATTTAATAAAATGTAAAGACTGTATGAATAATATAAATAACAAGTGTATTTTATATCCAGGAAAAGATACAAAAGAAGAAAACACAGGTTGCTATGTAGGAATAGATAGAAATAACAAACAAAAGATATTGGGAGGTGTTTTAAGTGAAAGAAAATAGTATAGAAAAATTACAAGAGAGATTAGAAACACTGCATGTAATACAAGACGCTAGATTAGCATGTAATGCTGATGATTTAGACATAAGAGAGGAAATAGCAGAAGTAGAAGATGAAATTAAAGAATTACAAGATGATATAAATGAAAAAAATAATAATGGTAACGACACAAATGTCGGTAGCATAGAAAATAGTATAAAAAAGTGCCCTTGTTGTGGCAGTGAAAAACTAACATATTTTAAAGAAAGTGTTTTAACAAGATATTATAAATTAGATAAAAACAACAATCCAACCAAAAGGTGCATACGAAAAAGTGAAGATAGTTGTAATATGCCAGAAAATTGGAAATGTGAAAAATGTGGAGAAATTTTTGGTGGTACAGCTCTAAGAAAGGAATATATGTAATGGGAAATAGTATAGAAGAAGATATAAAAAATGCAGAACATTTTATAAAATCTATAAAAACAGATAAAGAGTATAAAGAAGAAAATGGCTGGCACGGATATTACAATGAAGAAATTGTAGAGCTTGCTAGAATATTGCAACATATTTTATCAGATTATAAAAGAGTATTAAAAGAGAATGAAGAAATAAGAATAAAAAACAATGCAATAAAAAGAGAAAGTGAAGCATATGCTGAACACATGATTAGATTAGATAATGAATTAAATTTAGAAAAAGAAAAATCAAAATATGAATGGATTAGACAAAATTGTTTACCACAAGAATTAGTAAATAAGTTATATATTCCAATTCAAAAAATAAAAGACAATTTAATAAAGTATCAAGAAGAGTACGAATTATTATTAGAATATCAAAGTGGAAAAGAAAGTAATAGGACAAAATATTTAAGAGGAAGAATACATACGTGTCAAGAATTGCTAGAAAGTGAGGAATAAATGAACGAGGAAGAAAATAAAGCAAAAGAATTATTAAATAAATAAAAGAGCATACTACAATAAGGTGGTAGTATGAAAGAAAATGAGATAATAACAAATTAGAAGAGGAAAAAGAACAAATATTAAAAGATATAGCAAGAATAATAAAAAAACAGGCTATTCCCAACATAAAAGAATATGTAGATAATAACTAAAAAAGTAGGTGATACAAATGACAATAAACCACATATACAACATAGTAATAGACACAATGAAAGAATTAGAAAACATAAACTTATTAGACATATCAAAAAGAAAAGAAAGTCAAGCACAAATAAATAAAGCATATAAAATCTTAGACAATTTTAAAGATGAACTTATAAGAGAAGATATAAAAAGAAAACAAGGAGGCACAAATGAATAAGAGTGAGCTAATAGAATTGTTAAAAAACTATAAAGAGAACAAAGCAAAACTGAATATAAAACTAAAAGAGATAAAGACAAAAAGACTACAACTAAAAGGTTGTGAAGAGGTAGAGACAAGTTTAACAACAGGTTATGGAATCAATCAAGACATACATAGCAAAAACCAAATAAGCAATAAAGTATTAGCTAAAATAGAACAAAATGATATCAGGAGGAACGATATAAAAAATGAAATAGAGACTTTAGAAGAAGAAATCAGAAAGCTAAGAGAAAGCGTAGAAGCGGTAGAAGACAGATTAATAGGATTGAAATACAAAGAAAGAGAATTACTAGTAGCATATTACATAGATGGGAGAACAGCAGAAAATATTAGTAGAACGTTATATTATGATATGTATCAAAGAACTTGTACACCAAGATATATACAAAAAATAATAGATAAAGCAACTCAGAAAATGATAAATATATAAAAGTTCATAAAAAGTTCATAGTATAGTACGTATTATTATATAAATATATATAGTATAATAACAATAGTAAAATTGTCGAAAGACAAAAACAATAAAATTAAATAAAGCTCCTTAAATTATTTAATTTTAAAAATATAAACTTTTTCAAGTAAGAGTAGACGTTAGTTTAATGTTTACTCTTTTTATTATGTTATGGAAGGAAGAATAAAAATGGGAAGTAAAGAATTTATAGAAAAATGCAAAGAAATAGTAAAACAATATGCAATGGAACATTTAGACAAAAGTGATAATGTTCCAGAATTTGATGTGTTTGATGTATGGTACTGTAAAACATTACAAAACCATAAAGCGTTGTTAAGTACAACATTATTTGATGGTATGTATTATGAATTAACATACAACGGAAATAAAAAAGAATTGTACTTTGACGCATATAAGAAATTTGAAAATAAATGCATCAAATTAGATTAAATTAGTTATTACCAGTATGCTAGGTAACTGATAATATAAAAAAAGGTAGTTGTATTTAGTTGAGTATAATTGACCTCCTTTCAGTATTAAATTTGCCAAAGAACTTTCCTAGCGAGTTCTAATATCTAGGTAAAGTCTTGATAGTAAGATGCGGGTCTTGGACACCTAAGAGCGTAGGTGCAACTCCTACTACCTAGACCAAAGTGTTTATAAGAAAAGAGGTAATAATATGACTCTAGAACAAATAAAACAATTCAAAGAAGAAAACTGCAGTAAATGTAATAAAGATATTGACTGTAAAATAACACAAGACATAAATGGAAAACTAAAGTGTACAGAGGATTAAAGATATGGAACAATGTTTGATAGATAATAAAGTATGTCCAATACAAGGGAAAAAATGTAAAGAATGTAAATTAGATGATTGTAAAAGGACAATAGAGATGATAGAAACACAAGAAGAAAGAGAAGAAAAATGGAAAAGAAAGTTAATAAATGTACAATTATCGGAACAGTGCCAAGAATGTTCTTTTTTAGAGGTTATAAACCTAGATAAGCAGATAGTAAGATGTCCGTACAGGATTAAAGAGAGGTGCTTAATTAAATGAAATTCAAAATAAACAATACAGACTGGACTATAGAAAATGTAGATGAAGCAACAATAAATAACGAAATGAAATGCGAAGGAACTTTAGGAGTAACAATATATAGAAGCCAAAAGATAATGCTTTTAAAAAATCAAGCAAATATAATCAAGACATTAAAACATGAACTAACTCATGTATGGTTGTATGAATATGGTCATAATCAAAATGATGATAAAATATTTAGCTATGAAGATGTATGTGAGATAGTTGCAAGTAGTAATGATTTCATAAATGAAATAGTAGAACAATATAAACAAAATAATAGTGTAAAGATAGAACAAAGAATAGATTCTATTTTATTAAATGGAGAACAGATTTTAAAATGTTGTGAGAGGCAAAAATGAACATAAATAAAAACATAAATAAATTATTATATGCTTTATCTATAAAAGGACAGATATATAAAATAAATAGTTTTCAATTTTATAGTGAAAAGAATTGCAAATATTGTACTAAATACCAAATATTGAAAAGAGAACAAGTAGAAATATACAATGAAGAAACAGACGAGTTTGAATTACAAGATAGATACAAACAGAAAGAAGAATGTTATAGTAAAGTAGATGTAATGAAATATCTAATAGAGGAACATAGAAAAGGAAGTGAGGCAGATGGAATATGAAAATATAGAAGATGAATATAACGCATTAACAGAAATGCAAAAGAGATTTATTGATTATTATATAGAAACTGCAAATGCAACAGAAGCTTGTAAGAAAGCTGGATATAAGGGAAAAAATCTTAATAGAATAGGTTCACAAAACTTGTCAAAACTAGACAAATTTATAAAGATAAAACTTCAAGAAAAAGAAGACCAAAGAATTGCCTCACAGGATGAAGTATTACAGTACTTAACAAAAGTAATGCGAGGAGAAGAAAAAGACCAATTTGGATTAGATGCTTCATTACAAGATAGAACAAAATGTGCAGAACTACTTGGAAAAAGATATGGTGCATTTAAAGAAAAAGTTGAAGTTGATGGAAATATACCAGTGGTGATAACAGATGATATTACAGAATAAAATAATAAATAAAAATACACAGCAACACGTAAATAACATATCATTACAAAGTATAGTTGGAAAAGGTTATGCAGAGTATTGGCATTGCAAATGTAGATATAGAGTATGCAAAGGTTCAAGAGCAAGTAAAAAATCAAAGACAACAGCATTATGGATAATAAGTAACATGATGAAATATAAAGAAGCTAATACACTTGTAATTAGAAAGACATTTAGAACATTAAAAGATAGTTGTTTTACAGAATTAAAATGGGCAATACATAGATTACAAGTAGATAGTTTTTGGGAAATAAAAGAAAGTCCACTAGAAATGACATATAAGCCAACAGGACAAAAAATATATTTTAGAGGATTAGATGACCCATTAAAAGTAACATCAATATCAGTAGATATTGGTGTTTTATGTTGGTTATGGATTGAAGAAGCATACGAAATAACAAAAGAATCTGATTTTGATGTAATAGATGAAAGTATAAGACGGAGAAGTTCCAGAGGGATTATTTAAACAAATAACAATAACATTAAATCCTTGGAATGAACATCATTGGATTAAGAAAAGATTTTTTGATGTTAAAGATGATGATATATTAGCAATAACAACAAATTATCTTTGTAACGAGTGGCTAGATGAGGCGGATAAAAAAGTATTTGAAAGAATGAAGAAAAATAATCCTAGAAGATATCAAGTTGCAGGATTAGGTAACTGGGGTATAGTTGATGGATTGGTTTATGAAAATTGGAAAGAAGAAAAATTCGAATTAAATACAATAAGAAACTTAGATAGTGCTTTTGGATTAGACTTTGGTTATACAAACGATCCAACAGCACTATTTTGTGGTGCAATAGATTTAAAAAACAAAAAGATTTATGTATATGATGAAATATATCAAAAAGGAATGAGTAACAAAGCGATATATGACCAAATAAATCAAATGGGCTATTCAAAAGAAAAGATAACGGCAGATAGTGCAGAACCAAAGTCAATAGATGAATTAAGAGGATTAGGATTAAGGCATATTACAGGTGCATTAAAAGGAAAAGACAGTATAAATAATGGTATTCAATTTATACAAGATTTTGAAATAATAATACATCCTAGATGTGTAAATTTTATAACAGAGATAAGTAATTATACTTGGGATGAAGATAAATTTGGGAACAAAATTAATAGACCAATTGATGATTTTAATCATCTGATGGATGCAATGAGATATGCAATAGAGAAATACATAAATCAAAAGAAATTACAATTTGGATATAACAGTATAATGTAAAGGAGAAAAACAATGAGTTTTGTAGAAAAAATACAATATAAAGATGAGTTTTTAAATGAAGCAAATATAAATCAAAATATAAGTGTGTTATGGGGAAAAGCATTGCCAATATTTATGCATAGAAAATATTTGCAAGATAGATTTACAAGAAAATATGATCAAAAGGATGTTGTTGTTGCACTTGAATATTATATAAGTATTATTGCAAGTGGATATTTTGGAGGAAAAGAACCTCAGTTTAAAGTAAAAAATATAAATGAAACTCAAAAAGGGATTTTAAATAGAATATTTAAAAGAATATTTGGAGAAAAGAATGATCCAGAGGACTATCAAGCTATTATTGATTATATTGCAAAATATAATGACAATGGTAGCTTTTTTTATGACTGTGTACTTGATTATATTACTACAGGAGCATGCTATGGATTGGTATATGAAAACAAATATAATGAAGAGGTATATGCAAATGTTTCAAGTTTAAATACAGTAGCAATATGGAATTATGACGTACCAAGTACAAAAATAGGCTTATTAAGATGTTGGTATGAAAATACAGCTACAGGTGGAATTGAAACACATTTAGAAATAATAACCAAAGATTACAAAAAACAATTTGTGGATGGTATAGAAAAGAAAACAATTACTGAAAATGCTGAATATAAGTTTGAAGAAGTAGACGGTACTAATACACCAATAATGTGGACTGATTTACCTTGTTTTGCTGTAGAAAATCCTTATGGAATGGCTTTTTTTGAAAATGTTATGACTTTAATAAATAAAAATGAAAAAGTAATTGAAAATAATGCAAATATTTTTGATTATAATGATAATGCTAAATTGAAAGTAACAGGATTTTCTCCAATGAATGATCCGTTAATACCACTTTTGAATGATAAAGGAGAAGAGCAAAAAGATAAAGAAGGAAATGTAATAATGACCAAGAATCCTGCAAGAATGCAAGAAGATGATGCTATATTAAATGCAAAGGTATTCTATACGCCAGATAAAGATGGAGACATTGATTGGATTATAAAAGATATAAATGACACTGCATCAGAAAATCATAAAAAGACGTGCTTAGATATGGCTCTTATGATTGCTGGTGTTCCAAACGTAACTGATCAAGGTTTTACTAATGCAGATAATGCTGCAGCTTTAGAAAAAAAGTTCTTTCCTTTAGAACAAGTGCTACAGCAAGCACATCATTTGTTTAGAAAAGAATATTTAAGAATGTGGGAGATGCTAACAGCAAGAATTAACTTGAAAAAAGGCAAAGAATATGATTTTAGAGATATTGATGTCATTTTAATACGTAATTTGCCAACAGATACTGAAAGTCTTACAACTGCTTGGTTAAAATTAAGAGGATTGGTAAGTGATAAATCAATTATAAGTCATTTACCATTTGGATTAGACGCAGAATCAGAACTTGCAGAAATGGATAAACAAAATGAAGAGAATATTCAAAAGAATTTACAACAAATGCAAATTATAGGACAAGCAGGAGAAAATCAAGACAATAAAGAAAACAATCAAGATAACAAAGTGACTGATTTGACAGATCAACAAAAAGCACAAAAACTAACAGCAGATAACAAGAAAGAGCAAACTAAAGTAGTTAAAAAACAAATCAATAAAGAAGAATAGAGGTGTTTTATATGTGGGAACAACACGATCATTATATGAAACAGTTAAAACAACTATATAATAAAACATCAAGACAAACACAGAACAGACTCCAAGAAATCTTTGATACGTTTAATCTTACATCAGAGAACATATATAATATTGCTGATAATAAGACTAAAAAAAGAATAAATACATATATAGAGCGGTTGGAAAGAACAAGGATTACTAAAAAATAATAATTACTTTACTGCATTAGCAAACAATATTTATAAAAGAACAAGAGTAAAAAAAAGTGAAATACTAGAATTACTTATTTATAGTGCATATATAGAAGAACAAAGTAAACTTGAGGAACAAGAAAAACAAATAATGTATGAAGATGCAAATTATTACTATGAAGAACGGACAAAAAGAAGTAAATAAAAAGAAAAAGCCATCAATAATTCAGATGGCTTTGTTTCTTGCATTATTAGACCAACCTAATTATAGCGGATTTAATTGGAATCAATACATTGAAGCAACAATACAATATAATACTCAACAATTATACAAACAAGTAATTTTAAATATACAACAACAAAAAGACCTAAAAATTGATTCTAGTGAATTTCAAACGATAATAAATAGGCAAAATAATCAAAAACTCAATATAAATAATGATAAAATTTCAGGTGCAGTAGATTTGCAAATGATAGGGCTAAATAATTTAGCAAAAGCAGAAGGAATAAAAGAAGTAGCTGAAGATAACTCAAAAGTTAGATTTATTGCAGTAGAGGATGATAAAACAACTTTAATGTGTGATAGCTTAAATAATAAAGAATTTTATATTAATAAAGAAAACATATTTGACAGATATTATGGTGAGACACAAAAGGAACTAATGGTACAAAGGATTAGATGTAATGGATTGGTATTAGGCTTAAATTTACCGCCTATTCAGCATCATTTTCATTATTGCAGAAGCAGTATAACATATCTAACACAAAATAAGCGTATTGAATTAGAACAAGATAAAAAATATGATTTGTTTGATAATGTGTATATAAATAAAATAAGAAAATATAACATAAATAAATTACAAATAAAACATATAGATAAAAAGGCTTTATATAACATATTAGATAATATGGAAAAAGTATACAAAGATTTTCCACAGATAAGAGATAAGATAAAACAAATAAAAGAAGTTAATGTATCAGACAAAGCAGGAATAAATGTAGGACCTCAAACAGATGGTACTTATATAATGGAAATAAATATTAATGCTTTTAAAGACAAAGATATTGCTAAAAAAATGTATGAAAATGATGTAAAAACAAATTATCATCCCCAAAACAGTTCATACAAAGATATGGGAATACATGAAGCGGGGCACATGGCATTAAATGAGATACTAAGAAAGAAATATATAAATCAAAATGCATTAGCAACAGACTGGAATAATAATATAACAGCCCAAGAAATAGTAAATGAAGCATTTGAAAATTTAAAGATAAATGATATAATGCAAAAAAGAAAATCATTAAGAGAAATATCAACACATGCAGTAAAATATAATGCAAATGAAACTATTGCTGAGGCTTTTGTAGATTATTACACAAATAAAAATAATGCAAGAACATTAAGTAAAGAAATCATTAATGTTATGAAAGGAATGATATAGTATGATGCCAATGACACACCCTTGGACAGAATGGCAGGAAGAAGTTAGTGACTCAGATAAATTATATGCTTGGAGATGGAAAGAAAATACACCAAAAAAAATAATAGAACAATATGAAGAATGGGAAAAATATTACAATAAAATGATGAAAATAAAATTTTAGCACTTACTTTAAAAAGTAGGTGCTTTTATTATGGAAGGAAGGCGGAAAATATGCAGAAACCATTAATACCAACAGGAAAAGAAAACGTAAAGAAGTCTATTATAGCAATAGGTCAAGAGCTCATAAAGAGGGCAGATGATATAACAAATGATTTAAAATTTGTTGCTAATATTGAAATTTATGCGAAATTAACACCAGATGAAATAACTAACTTTGATATAAAGAAAAATTATATGGCAACATATGAAGATAAGGAGGAAAAATAATATGTGGTTATTAGTTTTAATATTAAGCATTAAATTGCAAATGCCAACTTGGTATTGGATTATATTTACTATAATTACAATATTAAGACCATATATAGGACTATTTTGTAATATTATAGAGAACGAAATAACAAAAAATAGCAAATGAAATTGATACACCAGATAAGGTATTAAAAGATACAATGGAGTGTTCAATTAATAAATAAGTTATTAACATTTTATAATTATAAATTTTAGACGTAGACGTACGTCTATTTTTTATGCCTTTTTACTGATTGCAGGCTATAAAGAACAACAGAATACAAATTCGCAATGGCTGGGGCTTTTAGCAATGGCTGGGGCAAAAGGAGTAAAGAATGGAAGGACAAGATAATAATCCAAATAATGCTAATACTGGGGCAAATAATGAATCAGTGGGAGCAAATAACCAAAACAATACAGGAGCAAACAACAATCCTGTTACATTTGATGATTTTCTGAAAGATGGAAAGAATCAAGCAGAGTTTGACAAAAGAGTTCAAAAAGCTATAAACACAGCAAAAACAAACTGGGAAGAAATGATGAACAGTGAAAAAAGTGAAGCTGAAAAGTTAGCAAAAATGAACAAAGAACAAAAACTTGAATATCAAGCACAAAAAGAAAGAACAGACAAAGAAAAAGCACTTGCAGAATTAAATGCTTATAAATTAAAAGAACAAGCAACAAAAATAGCAAGTGAAAAAGGATTGGATATATCTTTATTGACTTTCTTTAATTTTGAAACAGTTAAGGCAGAAGAAATTAATTCAAAAATAGAAGAAGTTTCAAATGCTTTTAATAAAGCTGTTGAAAAAGCTGTAAATGAAAGATTAAAAGAAGATACTCCAATACAAAAAACAGGTATTGATAATACAAAAAGCAAATCAATAGCTAGATCAAGTTATTAAAAAATAGGAGGAATAAAAAATGGGAGAAATTACACAAGAAGCATTAAACATAATGCTACAAGATGGTAAAACAAAAGATAATTTAAAACAAGTATTAAGTGGAGTTCTAGAAAATGTTGCATCAAGAGCAATATCAGAACAAATCAAAGCAAAAAATGGTTCAGGAAACCCAGAAGGTGGAGTAATTGAATATAAAAGATTTGTAAACGCAGAATTAAAAGATAAAGGTACTGCAAGAGCTGCTGGAAAAGGTGATAAAGTAAAAGCTAAACCAGTAAAAGTTGTTATTGATACAGATAAAGAAATTGTAGAAGAATTACAAGGGAAAGACGTAAAACTTTACGGCATTGATGGCATGGCTGAAAAAAGAAAAGTAAATCATCAATCAGCTATTATAAGATACTTAGATAGAGAGTTTTTCGCAAAAGTATTAAAAGGAACAGAAGTTTTTGCAAAAGATAATATACAAGATACAATTGATACTCTATTACAAAAAGCAAGAACTTTAAGAAATGACTTTATTGATGGAATAGAATCAGATTTATTAGTTATTGTTGTAGATAGTGAATACAGAAAAGGAATGAAGAAAATTCTTGATGATTTACCAAATGGAACAGATCCAAAAGAACAAGCAATTGGTATGTATGACTCTGTTAGAGTTTATGAGTCAACAAGATTACCAGACGGTGTAAAAGCTGTTGTAATGATGGATGGGGCTATCGCTCAACCTTTCTATGTTTCAGAGTATGGAGCAGAAAAAGTACCATTTGATGATGCTGTAGCATTGGAAGATTTCTTGTATAAAGGAACAAAAGCATTAATGGAAGATACTATATTCTATGTAACAGATGCTTCACTTAAAACTTTAAACGTAACATCAGAAGAAGGAACATCAACTGGAAAAACTAAAATAACTGTTACACCGGCTTTAACTTCTGGAAATAGCTATAAATATAAAGTAGCAGCTAATCCAACAATGCCAGGATATGATGCAGTTTGCACATCTGGATACACAGCTTGGAATGGAACAGACGAAATCACAGCAACAACTGGACAAAAAATAGTAATTGTCGAAGTTGATTCAGCAAATAAGGCTAAAAAAGCAGGAATAGCAACAATTGCTTCAATGGCCTAAGAATAGGAGGCAATAGAAATGGCAGAAACCAGTAATATAGATAAAATAATAGCTGATTTGGGAGCTAATTATAAAGACGATAAAGAAGTTCTAAGTGAAATATTAGAGGAAGTAAGCTCTATTGCCTCTGATATTTCCAACAGACAAAAAGAAGATATAAAACTATTTCCGTACATAAAAAAAGCTACGAAGGCAATTTATTTGTCAAGAGGAGCAGAGGGGTTAACAAATCGCAACGAAGGTTCTATTTCAACATCATTTGAAGATATTATAGAAAAACTAAGAAATGACATTATAAAATCTGGATTAAGGAGGATTAAATAATGTTATTACGAGATTTAACAAAAGTATATATATCCGAATATGAAAAAATAGAAGACCACGGAGAACCAGATAAAGTATGGAAATATAAAGGACAAGCTTGGCTAAATATGCAAAATGATGTAAACGAGTTAGATAGAAAGTCTACTGGTGAGATTGATTATAGTACTTACAAAGCAAGAACAACAAAAGAATACGACATAAAAAAGGGTGATGGAATATCATTTGATGACATCTCAAAAGTGGAGAAATTTAAACCACAATATAAAGTAACTGACAAAAATAAAATTGGAAGTACTTATGTATATATATGTGAGAAGGTGCAAGAATGATAAGTTTTAATTGTAATTTTAAAGTGAAACATAATTTCAAGAATATAAATGCTATAATTCAAAAATTACCACAAACTGCAAGAGTAATTTCGAAAGATATATTAGAAAACATTAGAGGTTATGCTATAAGATTGGAAAAAGGTCACAACGAAAATGGAATATTAGTAGAGATGATTGATATGTCTACAAAAGAAGTAAAAGGAAGGGTCTATGCTGACCCTTCTAAATTTACGACTGAAAATGGACAATCATATTTATGGTTTGAATATTTTGGAACAGGGCAATATGCGGAACAAGAGCACATAGGAAAAACAAAACATTTTATTGAGTCAGGATATACAGAATGGTATATCCCTGTAAATAAAGTGGGGAGGTCGTTGAGCTATCCAATAGTAACTATTAATAAACAACAATTTTATGTGGCAGTAGGTTCAAAAGCTAATCATTTTATAGGTGATGCAGGATTTGAAAGTAGAAGTGAAAATGTGGAGATAGCGAAGAAAAGATTAAATGAAATGTTAAAGGAGTGTACAAAATGAAAGATTTAAGCGAATTAGAATTTAGCGATTTAGTATATGAAAAGCTAGAAAATTTGTATAAAAACAAACCAATTTTAAGTAATCCAAATACAGAAAGTAAATTTCCTATATTGGAATTACATACACCTTTAAAGTCAGTAAATCTAACAGAAAACGGATTTCCAATTCGTTCTACATTTCAAATATCAATAACTTGTTGGAATGAAAAGCAACGCCAAGCAATGAAAATGATAGATAAAGTTGATAAAAAACTTCAAGAACTTAATTTTACAAGGACGAATACCAGTCCTGCAGTATATGATCCTATATTGCAAAAATACGGTATAACAATAACATTTGAGGTTTGTTATAATTCAATAACAACCTCTTTTAATTTAAGATAATAAGGAGGAATTAGAGATGGAAGGAGAAACACCAAAAGCAACGACACCACAAGTTGCTATGAAAGCTGAGGTATCATATGCACCAACTTTAACAGGAGAAAAGACAAAAATAGGTTATGTTCAAAAAATTGGACAATTAAAAACTCTAAAAGAGGGACAAACATATAGTGCTTTAGATTTAGAAGAAGAAAGAATGGCTAAAGGAAAAAGAAAAGCGGAAACAGTTGATATAGAAATGATGTTCATACAAGAGACACATAAAGCTATTCAAGCTATAGCAGATGCAGATACATCAATATACTTATTCGTAAAATATCCAGAATCAACAGCATCAGTTGCTACTAAGCCATTGGTTCAAACTGTTAAATGTACTGTAGATATTGCAGGACAAGAGATAAACGATGGAGATTTCATAAAAGATACTATGAGGGTTTACAAAGAAACAAAAACAGTTGAAACAGATGGATATCCAGTTGAAGGAGATTCAACAAAATTTTAATTTAGGAGAAGGCTTGTGCCTTCTCTCTTTTGCAAAGGAGAGAATTAAAGATGATTATAGAAACAAAAAATAAAACAATTAATTTAGTACTAAAAACAAGAAAAATAGTAGACATAGCTAATCTACTAAAAAACAAAAATTTTGAAGAAGTATTTATAAAAGCATATTCTATATTAGATATAGAAGCATTGTCAAAAATAATATTTAAATTAGCAGAAAATGAAAACGGTGAAAGTATATTCACATCATCAAGTGAAGTGTATGACTTTATGGATGATTGTAGAGCAGAAGGAATAACTATAAGTGAATTATATGCAAAGATAGCAGAGGCATTGAATAATGAGGGTTTTTTCAAAAAGAAAATGAACAAGAAAGAACTAAAAGAAATAACATTAAATCCATTATTAACAATGAATACAGACAAATTATTGGAAAAAGCAGTAGAGAATGCAGCCAACAGAGTAGTGGAAAAAGAAATAATGGCTCAAATTTAAAAGGATTAAATGATATTATTGAAAATATAAGAAAAGCTAACAATTTAATAGAATTAATATATTCTATAGAATCATTGGCATATTATTTTGATATGAAACCACATGAATTTTGGAATAGTAGATATTCAGAAATAAATATATACTGCCAAACTCATCTTTTAAAAATAATTGATAACTTAAAAAGCGAAATTAATCTACAAGAATCGGTAACTAATAAACTTATAAGAGCAGATAGTATGAGCAAAGATCCTAAAATTATTCTAATTAGAGATGATTATAAAGAATTATTTAAAATAGAAGAGAAAGAACAAACATTAGAAGAGCAAAGAATGTTATTTAAGGGATAAATGATAAAAAATATATATTTTCGACAAAATTCGACATACTTTTTCAACTTAAAATGATATACTCTTTTTATAATTAATAAAAGGAGGAAATTTATTATGGAAGAGAGGAAAAAGAGTGGATTTGGAACTGCTGGTTTAGTATTAGGAATTATAGGAGTGTGTACTTCATTTATTCCAATAGTAAATAATGTATCATTTGTTTTAGGGTTAATAGGAGGAATTTTAGCAATAGTATCATTAATTAAAAAAGCCAGCAAAGGACAAGCTATTGCAGGTGTTATTTTGTGCGCACTAGCAATGGTAATTACAATTAATTCTCAAAAAGCTTTATCAGATAGCTTAAATGAAGTTAGTGCTAATTTAGATAAGGCAACAGGAAGTAGTACAGAAGAAGTTCTAGCTAATGATGTAGATGCACAACTAGGAAATTTTGAAGTGACTAATGGAAGTTATGGAACAAAGGATACAAAGTTGACAGTTAAAGTAACAAACAAAACTTCAGAAACAAAATCTTTTAACTTACATATAGAAGCAGTAGATGAATCAGGAGCAAGAATCAATGAAGATTATGTTTATGCAAATGACTTAGCAGCAGGACAAAGTCAAAGTTTTGATATATTTACATATGTATCATCAGACAAATTAAATGCAATGCAAAATGCAACTTTTAAAATTGTAGAAGCATCAATGTTCTAAAGGAGAAAAAAAATGAAATGTCCCTATTGTGGAAGTGAGAATGTTCAAGTTCAACTTGTTGAAGAAGGTCAACAAACAAATAAAAAGGGTATTGGATTTGGTGGACATGTAAATAATAGTGCAAGAGGATTTACTGCTTTGTGTACACTAGGCATATCTAATTTGTTTTGGAAAAAATCTAAAGGTACAAATAAAACTAAAACAATAAATTCTACTGTAGCAGTTTGCCAAAACTGTGGTAATACATGGACAATAAAGAAAGGAAAAATGGGATTTGCTCCTACAAGTATATTTAAATAAAAATACAACAAAAAATAAAAAAGCACTTACTTAGGTAGGTGTTTTTTTATTTCGTTAAATTAAGGAGAAAGGGGGAATGACTTATCACGGTAGAAGAGATAGAAATCATAGTAACTGCAAAAATAGAAGAAGCATTAAAAGAGTTTCAAAAAATAGTACCAACCATAAAAAAACAGATGGATCAAACACAAAATGCTTTTTCAAAAATAAATACAAAAGAGATGAAAAATAAAGTACAGCAGGCAGTTTTCTTTATCAAGAAAAAACTACAAGAGATTAGAAAAAGCTCAGCAAATAATGAACTTGCAATAAAAGTTAACAATAAAGATGCACAAAAACAAATATCTCAGATACAAAAGCAAATTGATAGTTTACAAGAAAAAATAAATGCCCGAAAAATAAAATTAGATATAATAACACCTAAGTTAGATAAAATAGCTAATGAACCAATGAATAAAGTAAATCCTGAAAGGCTAGAAAACAATAAACAATATATTAATTTGAGTGATAAAGAAGAAGTATTAGTAAAAGAAATACAATATTATAATAAGCAACTTAGCGAAGCAAAGAGCAAAATGTCACAATTAAGACAACAAATATCTCAGACAGCAACTACTCAAAACAAATTGAGTAGTTTTTTTGAAGCATTTAAGCAAAAAATAGAACAAGTTAAACCTAGTATGTCTAGTATAAAAAATAGTTTTAAAGGACTACCAAAAATAACTCAAAATATTACAAATAATATAAAAGGAATGGGGACAGGATTAAGGCAAGGAATAGGAAACGTTATGAAATATGCTATGGCATTATTCTCATTAAGAAGCATTTATTCTGTTTTAAGTGGTTGTGCAAATACATGGTTATCAAGTCAAAATGCAGGAGCTAAACAGTTAAGTGCAAACATTGAATATATGAAATATGCTATGGGAAGTGCATTAGCACCAGTTATTCAATTTGTGACAAATTTAGTTTATCAATTAATGAAAGCTATACAAAGTGTAGCTTATGCACTAACAGGAGTAAATATATTTGCTAAAGCAAGTGCAAGTTCGTATGCAAGTATGGCAGGAAGTGCTAAAAAAGCAAAAAACGAAACAAAAAGTTTATCAAATATACATAGCGAAATAAATAATATACAATCGAATGATAACTCTGATAGCGGAAACGGAGGAACAATAGCTCCAAGTTTTGATTTATCTGGAATAGATAATACACCTAATTCAATACTAGATGCCATAAAAAATGGAGATTGGTATAAAGTTGGAGTAACAATTGGAGAAAAATTAAATGATGCAATGAATAGCATACCTTGGGATAAAATACAAAATACAGCAAAAAAAACTGGAACTAATATTGCACAATTTTTAAATGGTTTCATAGCAACAACAGACTGGAAACAAGTCGGAAATACTATAGCGCAAGGAATAAATACTGCAATCTATCTTGTTCAATCATTTGTCCATACATTTAATTGGTCAGGTTTAGGTAGTGCTGTTGCTAATGCAATCAATGGATTTTTTAAAAATACAAATTGGGGAGCATTAGGAGATACAATAAGTACAGGTATTAAGGGAGCTTTAAATGGTATTACAACATTTTTTAAGGATTTTGATTGGAGTTTTATTGTTCAAGGGTTAATTGATTTTTGTAAAAACATAGATTGGAATGGAATTGTAGACGCAATATTTGAAATGTTGGGAAGTGCTTTTGCAAGCTTTGTTAATTTAGGAATGATTTTAGGAGAAAAAATAAATGAAGCTATAGATGAAGCAGGAAATTTTTTCAGTGAAAAAATAAAAGAATGTGGAGGAAATGTTGTTGAGGGGATTTTCAAGGGAATAATTGAAGCTCTTGGAAATTTAGGACAATGGATTATAGATCATATTTTTACACCTTTTATAGAAGGATTTAAAAATGTGTTTGGAATACATTCACCATCTACAGTCATGGCAGAATTAGGAACATATATAATTCAAGGACTACTTGATGGAATATCTAGCCTAGTAGATAGTATAAAGCGAATTTGGGAAAATATAAAACAGACAGCAATTAGTATATTTAATAGCGTGAAAGATAATATTTCAAATATTTTTAACAATATAAAAAATATAGCATCAAACATATGGAACAATATTACATCCAATATAAGAAATGCAGTAAGTAATATAAAAAATGGAATAGTACAAAATTTTCAAAATGCATATAATTCAATTCAAAATATTTTTTCAAATATAGGAAGCTTCTTTAGTGGAGTATGGAGCAGAATAAGAAATACGTTCTCAAGCCTAGGTACAAGTATAGGAAATGCAATATCTGGAGCTGTTAAATCAGGTATTAATGGCGTTATATCTTTAATTGAAAGAACTATAAATAGTGCGATTAGATTAATTAATGGAGGAATTAGGCTTATTAATCTAATTCCAGGAGTTTATGTTGGAAGCATAAATACATTGAGTTTACCAAGATTAGCAAAGGGTGGTGTTTTAACAGAAGCGACGACCGTAATAGCTGGTGAATATTCCGGAGCTAAAACAAATCCAGAAATTGTAACACCACAAAATATAATGAGAGATACATTTGAGGATGTATTATCTAATTATAGTGGAAGCAATAATGACAAACCAATATACTTAACAATTAATGTAGGAAATCAAAAACTAGGACAAATATTGTTAGATAATTTAAGAGATAAGAAAAGAAGAACAGGAAAAGACATAGAAGCTTTAGTAGGAGGGTAAAATTATGTTATGGAAATTAAATGGTAAGTTAATGAAAACGCCATCTACATATAAAGATAATATAGAAGATACAGACAATGATAGTTATACATCAAAAGTAACAGGAGCATTAATAGATAATCCAATTGCAATTGGAATGCTAAAGCTTGAAATGTCATGGGACTACTTATCAGAAGACGAGGCAGAAGAACTTTTGCAGGCAACATACCAGAATCCGATGATAGTCACAGTAAAATGCCCGAGTGTTCAAGGTGGTATGTTAGAAAACGCAAAATTTAGAGTAAGCAAAAGAACAAGCGAAATGCATAAAACAGGATTAGATGAAGACACTTCAAAATCAAGATGGAAAGTGTCTTTTAATTTGATGCAAAAAGAATTAACAGCACAACAAAAAGCAACAGTAAATAAAGCAAAGGGGTTGAGTTAATGTACGAAACAAGTAAAAAGTGGAAACAAAATAGATATGAAAACCCAGTTTGTGCAATGAATATCTATATAGATGATGTACTAATAAATCCAGACTATATTTTGGATTTTAAAAAAGGTGGCAATGCATTTGAAGAAGAATTTTGCTTAGGTGGTACACCAAGTCAATACATTGAAATGAAACTATATAAAGATAAAATGCCAAAAACTCTTTCAAAAATAAGAGTAGAATATGGAATATTAATAAATCACGCATTAACAGTAGCAGAAGTAAATGCAATGTTGGTAGGAACATTAAATGGAATATCAGTTAAAAGTTTAAGTAGTAATAATAGTAGTTTTGAAATGATACCAATTGGAATTTATAATGTAGATGATTACACAGATAATGATGACAATACAATAACAATAAAGGCATTAGACAATATGATTAAATTTGAATTTAATTATAATGGGAGAGAATTGATAGATAAAAAAAATGAAGCAACACTATTAGAAGTTGCACAAGATATTTGTAATAAAGCAGGAGTAGAATTAGGTTTTACTTCTTTTTTAAATTCTGATAAAAAGGTATCTGTTTATGATAATACTGTAACAGCAAGAAAATACATTAGTTATATTGCAGAGAGTGCAGGTCGCTTTGCTTGTATTGATAGAGAAGGAAAATTATGTTTCAGAGAATTTGGTCAAGATGAAACAGAAATATCACTTGAAATGTTTGGAGAATATAAATGGGGTGAAGAATTTAAAATTTCAAAAGTATCTTATGAAGACGGGGTAAGAAGTTTTAAATTTGGAGATGACACAAGAAATAATCTTTGGATAAATCAAGAAAATATGTACATTGTTGACGAAGACCAAGTTCAAAAGATTTACAACAAAATAAAAGATTTGACAGTAAATACATTTGAAGGAAAAGTAATAATAGACCCTGCTATAGACATTGGAGACAAAATAGTTATAAATGGTAAAAATGTTATTTATCAAGGTGAAATGTCATTAGAAGGAAGATTTATTGCACAAATATCAAGCAAGATTCAAATAAAACAAAAAGAAGAAACAACAGTAAAAAAAGAAAGTCAAAAAGTTGTAAATAGAAGAGTTCAAAGCAGAATAGCCCAAGCAGAAGGAAAGATTGAACAATTAGTTGAAGAAACAACTGAAAATTCTGAAAAACTAACAAAACACGAACAAGATATAAACGGAATAACACAAAGTGTAAGTGAAGTAAAAACAGAAATAAAAACAGTAGATGGTAAAGCAGATAAAGCACAATCCACAGCAAACACAGCAAAGAGTACAGCAGATAGTACAAATAAAAATTTAAGTAATAATTACTATACAAAAACAGAAACAAATTCACAAATAACACAAAAAGCAGAAAGCATAACAAGTGAAGTAAGTAAAACATATTCAACAAAAACAGAAACATCAACGGCAAAAACAGAAGCAATAAATAGTGCAAATTCTAGTACAGATAACAAGCTAAAAGGCTATACAGAAACAAGCAAATTGGGAACAGCAATAGAGCAAAACTATGAACATGTAAAAGTGGCATGGAATCAAATTTCAGACTTTATTCAAATGATGATAATAAATAAAAATGCTAGTTTAGCAATATTAGATAAAGATAAGAATGTAATGATGGCATTGGACAAAAATGGTCAACATTTTTATAAAAGTGATGGAAATACAGTGTTCGGAGAAATGGGAGTGCAAACAGCAGACAAACAGAATTATATAAGTTTTGCTGTTCCTACGGATTATGGAAAATCGGTAGAAGATGGAATGGCTTGGGGAGTAATAACATCAAGTGATGATAAATTCTGGCCAATAATGTATATAAAAAACTTTACAATGCCACCTAAAAATTCTGCAGGGTGCACGGGAGAAATGGTATTAGATGGATGTGACTTAGTATTAAATAGTGCAAATGCTGGGATAGTTGCTACAAATATAAAAATGCATGGAGACGCTATGCCAGGTTTATACATTGATGATACATCAACAGGACAACTTTTACTATCTATAATTCCTCAGATTGGCAATATCTATCCTTCTATATCTATATTAGATAAAATAAGTTTTTATGTTGATTTAGCAGGAAACCATACATTAAGAATTGGAGAGGAAAATTGCAATTGTACACTTTCTGATGATGGTTTTATTGTGTGTCGTCGACTTCATGTTGAAGGGAATATAACAGCAACTGGAGAGGTAATATCTAATAGCTCAATAAAGGTAAAAAAGAATATAGAAAGATATCAATCAAGAGCACTAGATGAAATATTAAAAACAGACATTTATATGTTTAATTATAAATCAGAAGAAAAAAGCAAAAAAACAATAGGCACAATAATTGGAGATGGATATAATTGTTCAAAAGAAATAATATCAAGCAATAAAGAAGGAATAAATTTATACTCTATGGTATCAATAGCTTATAAAGCAATACAAGAGCAACAAGATGAAATAGAAAAGTTACAAGCGAAAGATAAAGAAAAAGATAATATTATCCAAAGTTTAATAAAAAGAATAGAAACTCTTGAGAAAGGAGTAAATAAATGAGTGAAACAAAAAATTTGAAGTTATTTAAACATGAAGAACCTCTTGAAACTAATAACAATAAATTTGATATAGACAAAGCACTAAATCAAAACTGGGATAAAGTAGATGAATATGTAGAAAAAGTAAATACAGAAATAACTAATTTACAAAACAATAAAGTAGATAAAGAAGAAGGAAAAGGACTAAGTACAAATGACTTTACTAATGAAGAAAAAGAAAAGTTAGCAGGATTAAATAATTATGATGATACAGAAATAATAGACTTACTTCCAAAAGTAAGTAACAAAGGAGAAAGTATAGCATTAGAAAATACAGCAAGAGCAAAATTTACGAAATTCAGAATTGGGGGAAATAGCAGTCAAGAAACAAGAGAAGGATATAACTTATGTAATGTAACTGACCAAACTAAATATGGAGTAACATTTAAAAAAATGAAAAATGGAATATTATTAAATGGAAAAAGTACAGAAACTTTTGATGTAACAGTATGTGAGAAAACTGTAGCAGGTGGAAATTATTGTATAAAAGGTTTAGGTAGTACGGCAAGTAATTCAACATTTCAAGAAGTAATATATAAAAATGATACGATAGATTGTTACGTTGCAACAACTAGTAAAATACGTGCTTTTGCTGATAATGATGTACTGAAATCACGTCTTTATATTTATAAAGATACTACTTTTAATAACTTATTAGTACCTGTGCAGATAACAAAAAGCGATGATAAAGATTATGAACCGTATGGAACAATGCCTTCTGAAGAATTTCCAAGTGAGATAAAAAATGTGAAAGAAAACGTAAGAATAAATATACGAAACAAGAATTTTTGTGATTTAGACATTTTAGAAAAGTTAAAAGAAAAAGCTATTACAATTAATAGTTCAAATTCATTTACAATTAATTTAGAAAATGGAAGGATGGGAATTACTTCAAGAATAAATATAATGTTGCCGGACGGCATAGACAAAAGTAAAAAATACAGAATAAAATATCATAGGAAAATGAATAATACATCATTTCTACCACGCTTATCCGCTTTATATGCAGATGGAAGTAACGATGGAGTTGAAGATAGAATTTTAGAAGCCGATTATGAATATGTTACAAGTGGAAAAGAGTTATCTGGGATAACACTAGCATGGAACACACAAAATCAAGGTGGTATAGTAACTTTTTCAGATATTAGTATTACGGAAATAAATGAAAATAGTGATTTTGAAGAAAGCAAAAAACAGACAATAATATTCCCATTTAAGCAAGGTCAAAAATTGATGCAAGGAGACTATCTAGCAGATGATGGAATACATCATACAAAAACTCAAATACAATTAGATGGTGTTACTGCTGGATTAAAAGTAACAAATGTAACTAAAAATTCAAATGATATTTATTATTGTGTTATAAAAATAATCAAACAAGGTATTAATGGTATCAATAATATGTATTGCTCACATTTTACACCTTATTTTAAAGTAAAACCTGGAAGCTGCTATATAACTGGTTCTGGAGGCACTATTGTATTAGCATCAACTGACCAAACTATAACAACAGTAGATGCAGCAAATACCTGGCTAGCTACACAAAAAGAAAAAGGAACACCTGTTGTGATTGAATATGAATTAGCAGAAGAAGAGATAGAAACATATACAGAAGTTCAGAAAGAAGCATATGAACAAATAAAAAATGCAATAAGTTATAAAGGACAAACAAATATATTTAGTACGAATGAGATAAAGCCTATTTTTGAAGTTGAGGCATTAGCTGATATAGGACTATTATTAAATAATATGCAAGCTCAAATACTTGCAGGAGGTGAGTAAATTGAATACTAGTAAATTATTCAAAAATGCAATAATGAATTTATATAAATCAAAGATATATACTGTAGACTTTTCAATACTAAAAGCTAGTGATTATGCAGATAAAAATAAAATTAATGCAAAAGACTATGAAGAGTTAATTACATATTTAGCAGAAGAGCAAGAAAAGTCAATGAAAGTTGAAGAGATAGCAGAAGATATAGTAGAGAATGTAGAAAAAACTGCAGAGGAAACAACAGAAGAAGTTGAACAAACTGAAAATAAAGAAACAGCCAAGGAGGAAGAATAATGCAAGAAATAGGAAAATTGATAAACGAATATGGTGTTTCACTAGTCATAGTAATACTTTTCTTATACGATTGGCTTACAACTAGAAGAAATATGCAAAAAACAATAGAACAAAATGGTAAGTGCTTAATCGAAATACAAAATACAAATATGAATACAGCTAAATCCTTGGAACTATTACAGAAAAGTATGGATAATCAATCAGAGTTTTTGCAAGTGCATGATAGAAGATGTGAAGCTATAGAAAAAGATATTGAAAAAATAGAAATAAAAATGGAGGGATAGCAATGAATAACGAGCAAAAAAGAAAAATAATATTAATAATTTCAGCAGTAATAGTTGGAATATTAGGTGGATTGGGATTTTACAAAGCAAATGAAAATAGTTCAACTAATGAAATTGTAAATGGTGTAGTAAATGAAGTAAAAAACAATATTAGTACATACGATATGACAGAACAAGAAGTAAAAGACTTACCAACTACAGAAATACAAGTACAAACAGAAGAACAAGAAAAAGCAGTAGCAGAAGAGCAAACAGTTGAGGATGAAAAATTTGAACAGCAAGGAGAAATAGCATACAATGGCACAAGCGAATATCCTAATGTTACTTTAGGAAATTATCAAGGACTTACATATTATAGTCAAATAGACAATAGATGGCGTTATAAAATGTATTCTAGTGTAGGAAATAGTTCTCAAACAATAGGAACATCAGGTTGTGGACCAACTTGTGCAAGTATGGTAGTAACAGCAACAAAGGGAACAATAACACCACCAGAAATGTGTGATTTATTTGTAAAATATGGATATAGAAGTGCTAACAATGGAACTTATTGGAGTGCTTTTAGATTTGTAGCAGATACATTTAATATAGGGTATCAAGAAACAACAGACATTCAAAGAGCATTGCAATTATTAGAAAGTCAAAATTATGTTGTGGCTAGTTGTGGTAATGGATTATTTACTACAGGTGGTCATTTTATTTTACTAACTAAAGTTGAAAACGGAATGATAGAAATATATGATCCATACTTGTATGCTGGTAAATTTGATACAGCTACAAGAAGGGGAAAAGCAGTAGTTGAAGGTAATAAAGTTTATGTAAGTGTAGATAACTTCAAAAAATATGCTAATTACAAAGGTTTCTTTGCATTTTCTCATGATGGAAACGTACAAGTAAATAATACACGTCCAGTAACAACACAAGCATATACTAGATATGTAAATGCTAAAATAGGATTAAATATAAGAAATAAGCCTAATGGATATATTGTAGGTGGATTATCTAATGGTACAGCAGTAACAGTATATGAAACAGATGGCAATTGGAGTAGAATAGGAACAAATAGATGGGTTTCTAGTAATTATTTAACAAGTTATATGCCTTCAACACAAAATACCGTTAAAACTATTTCTGGTGTGAAATATACAACAGGAAAATACAAAGTAAATGCTAGTGTCTTAAATGTTAGAACAGGTCCTAGTACAAAGTATAAAATAAAAGGATATAAACAATTAACGTCTAATGCAAGATATCAAAATAAAAGATTAGGAAATCAATATACTAATGGATTAAAACGTGGAGTAGTAACAACAGTTACTAAAGTTCGAAATGGATTTGGATTAACTCCAAGTGGATGGATTGCATTGAATTATTGCATTAAAATATAAAATAGAAGCAGACTTATTCTGCTTCTATTGAGTTTATAATGGAATTTATAGAATCAATATAAATGTTTGGAGTAATGTTAAAGTTTGAATTATTATTGGTAACACTTAAAATTTGCAGTTTTTTTAGTTTATTTAAAGATTTTCTTAAATTCTGATTATCATTACTGTAATTTTCTTTTTTTATATCGGTTAAAATATCATTTACATTTATATTTTCAGCTACTGCAATAGTAGATGTATATAAAATATATAAAGCTTTCCCTTTTTCATTAAGTTTAATTTTAATATTATCATGGCATTCAGGACACTCGAAAATTAGGGTGTCGTTTTCAAAATCTAAAGTAGTATCAGAAAAGTTTATTCTTATTTCTTTTTCACTATAGAATTTTGCAATCTTTTCGTACCCTACATTGATAAAATAATATCTTTTTGGACATGAACATTCTGCTTCAAGTTCCATATAATCACTCCTTTTTTTCATACTATATAACACTAAAAATAAAAATATTGTCGAATTTTGTCATAAAACATAAAAATATAAAAAATAACTGAAAATCAAGTAATATAATTACTCCGCTAAAAAAATAAAATGGCTTAAAATCGATTGTGAAGGGTCGTTTTTTAGCTAAATTTCAAGAAAGAAATAAAAGATAGATATGAAAAATCTATCTTTTATTAATCTCATTTTTAAACAATAATATATTCTTTATAATTATAATAAATTAAATTTTTAAATATGTCAATGTAAAATTAAAAAATTTAATTTTTCTTTTCGACAAATTTCAACACAACAATTCAACATAAAATGTTATAATATCATAAAGGAGATGATAGTTATGGAAAAAGCATGTAAAGACTCTCTACAAATGATAAAAGTATTAAATATAAAAAATGAGAAAGAGTATAACAAGTTGCTAAAATTCTATTTAATATTATCATCAGAAAGTTTAAAAGGAAGATTAAGAACAAGAAGATTCAAAAAAATAATAAAACTAGCAAAAGAAGTCTAAAGGGCTTCTTTTTTTGCATACTTTCTAGATATTAGTACATACTAAAGTTGGTGGTAATATGAAAAGCTATTATTTTCATATAAGAAAATGGCACTTTTCCACCATAGTGGACAAAATGTAAATTTAATAAAGTTGCCCAAATGCAACAAAATACATGATATACATGAAAATGAGCATACTAAAGATGGGTGATTTTATGAAGGTAAAGATATTATTAAGAGAAGTCCGACTTAAAAAGAATATTACACTAGAAACATTAGCCAGATTATCTGGAATAAGTAAAGGACATTTAAGTAAAATAGAAAGACAAGAAAGAGAACCTAAGATATCTACGCTAATACAAATAGCGATAGCTTTAAATGTAGATGTCAAAGAATTATATAAAGTTATATTATGACACAATAAAACGTGTCATTTTTTGTTTTCATAAAAGAAAATGCCTCTTTCATAAAATGTTGCCCAAATGCAACAAGATTAAATATATCTTTCGGTTATGAACGTTCTAAATAAATGTAGGAGGATATGTAATGGAAGATGTAGAAGTAGATGTAATATTTAAAGAAAGAATAGTAGAAAGTAATATTTTTAGTAAAAGAGAACAAGAAAAAATAAAAGAAGATTATCTTTTGTATAAGAAATGTTATTATTTAGGTACACTTGATAATTTACGATATGTATAGCAATCTTTTATTTGTAAGTTATAATGGTAGTGTGTCTTCGCTACCAGCAAAAAAGAACTGTTTACAAAAACAGTTCTTTTTTTATGTAT
>OLNZ01000506.1_pt1 | contig 37731 bp, 24 predicted proteins | sample 1672981 | NCBI WGS metagenome assembly OLNZ01 (sample SAMEA3136743, study PRJEB25190) | human gut metagenome | biome: human gut; feature: human-associated habitat; material: faeces | place: Austria | collected 2013 | reverse complement strand
ACCGCTGCGTAGGCAGTATAAGTGCAAACGTGCCTGCGTACCATAAAGGCAAACCTACATGGCTTTCTCTATACCTTTCGCATGTGCCCTCACACATCATCCGTTACTCACGCTGTGCAAGGGTATGTGAATTATGCTCTTAATTCGATGCCCATCTGGCGAAGTGCATCAAGAACTTTCTCAACTGCCTTATCCACTTCAGCAGACTCTAAGTTACGGTCTTTCGCACGGAAGATCAACGAGAACGCAACCGACTTCTTGCCTGCTCCTACCTGCTCACCCTCGTATACATCAAAGAGTTCACAACTTTCTAATATCTTACCTGCATTTTTCTTAATGACATGCTCAATCTGTCCCACAAACAATCCCTTATCCATTACCATAGACAGATCTCTTGTGCTGGCTGGGAATTTGGCAATTCCTTCATACTTCCGGTCAAAGTTTGTAAGCATTGTAATTACTTCCATATTCAGTACTGCTACATAAGCCTCCGTCTTTAAGTTGTAATTATCGCCTACCTCCGGATGAATCTGTCCAATAAATCCAAGATCCAATTTTCCCTTCCGGATACGAGCCTGACGACCCGGATGTAAATATGGAATATCATTTGATGGTTCGCACTCTGCTCCGGTTACACCTAATTTGTCAAAGATCTCTTCTACAACACCTTTCATGTCAAAGAAATCACCGGCTCCGTACATACCAAGTGTTAAACGCATTTTTTCATCCGGCAGTTCGGTAAGTGGTAATGCCTTCGGAAGATAAATGTTACCAAGTTCATATAATCTGGCAACCTTATTTCTTCTATTATAATTTGTTGCAAGAGACGTCAGCATACCATTCAAGGAAACAGTTCTCATAATAGAGAAGTCCTCTCCTAACGGATTGGCAATTACGATTGCCTGACGTTCCATCGCATCTTCCGGTAATAATAATTTGTCAAATACCTTCGGGCTTTCGAAGGAATAAGTCATTCCACCTGAGAAACCATTTCTTTCACAGATCTCTCTTGCAATGCCCTGTACACGCTGATCAAATGGTTTCTTACCAACCGTAGCCTCTCCTTTTGGAAGAGAAACCGGAATATTATCATATCCATAAAATCTTGCTACTTCCTCTGCGATATCAGCAGCACAATTCAGATCCTGACGGAATGTCGGAATCGTCAATGTGTTATCCTGCTCATTATATACCAGCTCTAACTTTGTAAGATAAGTAAGCATTTCTTCCTTCGAAATGTCAGTGCCCAATAATTTGTTATAACGATCCGGCTCAAACTCCAATACTTTCTCTTTTACCGGTTCCGGATAAATGTCAACAACACCGCCAACAACATCGCCACATCCCATCTCTTCTACTAACTGGCAGGCACGATTGATGGCTTCCATTGCTGTATTCGGATCTAATCCCTTCGTGAACTTGAAAGATGCATCCGTCTGTAAGCCAATTCTCTTAGATGCCAGGCGGATATTGGTTCCGTCAAAGCAAGCAGCTTCAAATAATACAGTCTTTACATTATCTGTGATCATGGAATTCTCACCACCCATAATACCGGCAATACCAACTTCCTTTTCACCGTCACAGATCATCAAAATATCAGAATCCATCTTACGTTCCTGACCATCCAAAGTAACAAACGTATCACCGTCATTGGCACGTTTTACTATGATCTCATGATTTGCAATCGTATCCAGATCATATGCATGCATTGGCTGACCATATTCTTCCATGATATAGTTCGTAATATCTACCAGATTATTGATAGAACGGATTCCCATTGCCTTTAAGCGATCCTGCATCCACTTTGGAGAAGGTCCAATCTTAATATTCTCTACCACTCTCGCACAGTAACGGGAACAAAGGTCATGATCCTTTACCGTTACTTTAACAAAATCATTTACATCCTTATCATTTGCCTTCACCGTTACAACCGGCGGGTAAAATGGTTTACGGAATGTTGCCGCAACTTCTCTTGCCATACCGATCATTGAAAAACAATCCACACGGTTTGAGGTGATCTCATACTCTACTACGGTATCATCTAATCCTAATGCATGTACTGCATCATCGCCCGGTTTTACAGAAGATCCCTCCGGGAATACATATACCCCATCTTCCGGTGCTTCCGGGTAAAAATCTCTTGAAGAACCTAATTCTTCAATTCCACACATCATACCATTACTCTCTACACCACGAAGTTTGCCTTTCTTAATCTTAATTCCATCCGGATATTCATTGTCATCCCCATGTGCAGCCGCAACCTTACCGCCGTCTAATACCAATGGGATCAAATCTCCTACTTTCACATTCTTTGCACCGGTAACAATCTGAAGGCTCTCAGAACCAATATTTACCTGGCAGACAACCAATTTATCCGCATCCGGATGTTTCTCCATAGTCTCGATGCGTCCAACTACAATTTTCTCTAAGTTCTTATCCTTCTTCTCATAACCTTCTACGTGAGAACCTGATAATGTCATTTTATCTACAAATTCCTGTACGTCCACGTCAAGATCCGGAACATACGCTTTCATCCATGATATTGGTGTATTCATAATTCATTTCCTTTCTTTCACTTCTACATTAGTCGCAATGCTAATCTCGATACCTTCGGTATCTCGTTATTGCTCTCCCGCAATGCTAATCTCGATACCTTCGGTATCTCGTTATTGCTCTCCCGCAATGCTAATCTCGATACCTTCGGTATCTCGATTTCCGTGCTTCGCACTATACACCAGAAATCTTCCTCGCCGGAAGCCAGGCAAGCCTGCCTCCGTCTCTAAGATTTCTAGTGTGCATTGCTCGGCTTCGCTAAAACTGTCCTAAAAATCTTGTATCGTTTTCATAGAGAAGTCTCATATCATCAATCTCATATTTCAGCAATGTGACTCTCTCCAATCCAATACCAAATGCAAATCCCTGATATTCCTTCGGGTCAATTCCACACATTTCCAAGACATGCGGATGAACCATACCACATCCAAGAATCTCAATCCAGCCGCTTCCTTTACACATACGGCAGCCTTTACCACCACACTTAAAGCAGGTAATATCTACCTCGGCAGATGGCTCTGTAAACGGGAAATGATGCGGACGGAATTTGACCTGTGTCTTCTCCCCAAAGAACTCTTTTGCAAACTGCGCCAATGTTCCCTTTAAGTCTGCCATTGTAATATTCTTATCTACTACCAGTCCTTCTACCTGATGGAATGATGGAGAATGTGTTGCATCTACTTCATCTGCACGGAATACCCGTCCTGCAGACAGAATACGGATCGGAAGCTTGCCTTTCTCCATAATTCTTGCCTGTACCGGTGATGTCTGTGTTCTTAATAAAATATCTTTTGTAATATAAAATGTATCCTGTTCATCCTTCGCCGGATGATTTGCCGGAATATTCAGAAGTTCAAAGTTATACTTATCATACTCTACTTCCGGTCCTTCTACTACTTCATAACCCATTCCGATAAATACACGTTCCAGATCTTCTAACGCTATCTGGTTCGGATGTCTGTGACCTCTCATGTTCTTCTTTCCTGGAAGAGTTACATCAATCGTCTCTCTCTTCATCTTTTCGGTACGAAGCATACGGGCAATTTTTGTTTTTTCTTCTTCTAACTTCTCCTCAATTGCCGTTCTTGCCTCATTGACCATCTGACCAACCATTGGTCTCTCTTCAGCCGGAACATCCTTCATTGACTTAAGGACCGCTGTCAGTTCTCCTTTTTTACCAAGAACTGCGACCTTAATGTCATTCAAGCTGTCTAAGTCTTTTGCACCGTCAATCTTTGCAAGTGCTTCTGCCTTGATTGCTTCTAATTTCTCTTTCATGATTTATCTCCTTTTTCTTATTTTGCATAAAATTTGTAGAAAATAAAAAGAGCCAACCCACCCCAAGGGACGAATTGACTCGCGTTACCACCCAAATTCCAGAACACAGCACGCTGTCTTCTGACACTCTCTATGTTATAACGTTCATAACCCGTTGAAGCCTACCAATCTGTCAAACATCTCTTCAGCCTTCAAAACTCCGGTGTGAAATTCAAATCAAATGTGAACTAAAAGAAGCTTCCAGCCAACGACTTCTTCTCTCTGTTAGAACATAAGATTCTTTTGCACCATCATCGTTCATATCATTCCATTCGGCAATTCTAAAAACAACTACCGCTCTTTATTTTAACATCTTTTTCACCTGTGTCAAGTATCCTTCGGATAATAAATAATTAATAACCGCTCCAATAAAAATCGAATACATGCAAAAATACAACCATAGCATCGCAATCACAATTCCTGCAAGAGAACCATACATCAACGACAGATTCGGAAAATAATCAATATATATGACAACCACTCTCGATATCACCAACCATGCCACCGCCGAAAAAGCCGCCCCCGGCATCTGTTGTCGTATTCTGACACTGAGATTTGTCTTCTCCTCCCTTCCGATCGGCAATCCAAATCCTCCCGGCAATATAACATACAGCATCAGAAGAAATCCATAAAACAACAGCCAGCCCATAACGTATCGTATCATTAAAAGCAGTGTTCTGACTGTTGATTCAATCTCAAAGGTTCCCTTTATATATTCCTGATAATAATGACTCACGGCTACATAGCCACACATCGCAATAACAAATAAGATAATAAATAATATCGTATACACAATTGCAATACATCTGGATATTAACCAATTGCTATTATTCTGCCTTAACTGATACATCGAATTAAATCCGTCCATCAATGCTGCGATTCCCTTCGAGGCAGACCACAACATTGCAATTGCAGATAACGAAATTACAGTCTTGCCTGCCCGTGCATACAGATCCGCAATAATATCCGCTACATAGCCAACCAGATCATCCGGAATGATCTGCATCATCAGATTCAACACATCCTGCTGTGTAAATGGAAGATATGTCGTAACTGCCAGAATCAAAGAAATGATCGGTACAATCGACAATAATATAAAGAATGCTGCCTGTGCCGCACATGCTGCCGTATAATTATCACTTATCTTTACGCCAAACTTGTATATAAATTGAATAAGAAGTTTGATCTTCTCCCGTTTTCCCTTTTTCCCGGACTGTTTCATATATATTCTCCCATTTATTTGCCCATCATCTCATACATGTCTTTCAATTCCACAGACGTGTAATAATGCAGGATAATATCACTCGCCGTATATCCCAATTTTGCCATATCATTTGCACCATTCTGACTCATTCCAACTCCATGGCCAAATCCACCGCCCTTAATCGAAAATCCATTTTTCGAATCAATATAAAAATATGCACTCGGCAATGTCGTCCATCCACTTACCGTAGAACCATCCTGTTTCCGGATCTCCACCTGTTCCGGACACAACAATGCTCTTGCATTGGACTGCCCTTTTACCAGTATGGTCTCTGCCGAACCTTTGATCACCATTTCCTCTACAATTCCACTTGCGCCACGCTTCGTCACTTCAATGCTGTCGACATCCCCAACCGTACTGATCTCCTTCTTCTCATACTCTCCTTTTGCATTCATAGCCAGAATATTCTCCGGCATTGCCTTGATCCGGTCATACAAATGCTGATTGACCGCTTCTGTCATTCGCTCCTTCGTAAATCCCACAGACCAGCGGAAAAACGGCTCCTCTTCTTCAATAAATCCGGTTCCCAATTTGCCATCTATGAAGTTACGGAAACTATCCTCATTATCCAGATTCGCCATATCATTCAATTCCGTTTCCATCGTATCTAACAAATACGGTTCCTGATTGCCGCCCCATACTGCACTGTTATTACTTGTCGTTCCGCAGGAAGTCGAGAAGAAAAATGCCTCGATCACATTATTGTTATAGCACGGAACCACACCATATGTATCATCTACCGCATATATTGCCCGTTCATCTTCCTCAACATTGTTATATACCTGACTGGAAATACTATCATCCAAATGTGCCCCATACTTTGCATATGTATCACTTTCCATCTGACGATAAGCATAGGCTCTTGCACAGATTGCCTGTGCCTTTAATGCCTCTTTCTCATACGTTACAGGCATCTCGCTAGGCACTACACCGTATAAATATTCCTCCACCGGTAATTCATTCACTACCAGTACACCTTTATCATCTCTTGATAATTCTAATGTTCCCCGGTAAGATGGATTCCCACTCTGTCTTTTGATCGATGTGATCGTTATCTTTCCTTCTTCTGCCTTTGATGTTATCTTCGCTGCTCCATTTTGTAACTGCTCACTACCATTTCGAAATGAAACTTTGTCTCCTGCTGTATGTTCCTCCACCTGCTTACCATAAGAGATTGTATAATCCGTATCCGAAGTAACCGTAACTTCATCATGATAATAATCGCTATAGTCGGTATTGCTGATCAGAACACGTATATCCTTTGCATAAATATCGTCTGTGATCAATGCCGCTTCTAACATATTATCCTTGATATAAAGTGATATCTTATCATATCCAATCAATGTTCCCGCAGACTGTGTTGCCTTAAATGCTCCATTCACTTTGTATACATTAAATGCATCCGATAAATATACCGGGTCTTTTTGACCTTCTATCGTGACAACTCCATCCGCACAGGCAGTCACCTTTGCTTCCACTAATTCCGCCGTATGATCGGTAACAGATTCTACCCCTTTGTTAGATAATGCAATGTCACATAAATATTTTTCGCCCTTTATCGTCTTTGCAACAGATTCCTCAACCGGAAGCTTTTTCGCTTTTCCACTCACATAAACAAGCAACGCTTTTTTGCCGTCAGATTCTGTAATTTTTGAAAAATACGCATTCTTTACAAGCACTGAATCTTTGCTTTCTCCCTGACACAGTATGATCTCGTTATTCGAAACATACACATGCACAACCTTTCCGACATACGCATTATCCAGTCCGTAATCTTTTTGCATATAGTAATCTCCATTGTTCGTGGAGATCACCTCATAGGCAACCCCGTCAATAACCTTATTCACCGCATTATCAATGTCATATATGTATAAATTCTCATTCGATAAACGATCTAATTCCAACTCTGTTATTAATGATTCATATATTTTTTCAAACTGTCTGACCGTTACCGGCATAAATCCCGGACGATGTTCTAACGAAACACCAGTCCTGCTTTCCTCCACATCCGCCTGCTTCAACAGTTGTCTTGCCTGCTTTACCGTAAAATTCGATCCCAACCGGTCAGTATATTCATAATCATTGATTCCCAGATAACTGATCAATCGGTTTGCTTCCCGATTCGACATAAACTGATCCATTGCTTTCTGGTAGAATCCCAGCTTAATAAGAATCCCCCCGGCTATCCCTAATATTACAAGAATCCATACAATAATCCAAATCCCTGTCTTTTTTCTGTTCTTCTTCACTGCTTTCATTCAACTGTTCCTTCCTACCCCTAATGTATCGCACATATATCAAACGATGTTATGCCGGCATAACGAATAAACATACAAGAAGCAGCACCCAGACGTATGCAAATGCGATCCGTCGAACAATGCTGCTTCATTCTCTTTCGTGCCTATGTAAACTCCTTCGTGCCTATATAAACTCTTTTGTATCAGTTGTCTTATGTATCTTCTATATATAATGTTATCTTCTGTGATTGTTATCTTTCGTGCTTTGCTTCATTCATCATATAGTAGAACAACCGGAAGTGTCGTTTCCTGCATTTTGAGTCCTAGCTACGCTAGGTGGGCTACTCCACACAGACTTCTGCCTTCCTATCATGGCAGGCTTGACATCCATCTATAAATATCAGTATCCCATAAAAATAAATGTAGGTTCAAAATAGCAGGAGTTGTCGTGCACCCCAGAAGTTCTACAATATTACTATTTCTTAAATCTAGATAAATTATACACCACTTACATTAAAAACACAAGAAAATATTCCTTGAATTTTATCAGGGTATCAAGTATCATAGATTTTGAAATCTATCAGACCAAACAGATAAAAAGGAGATTGTTATGTCTAAGAAAAATGTTTTTGTTGCACAGTCCGGCGGACCTACTGTGGCAATCAACGCATCCCTTGCAGGCGTATTGCATTCTGCAATTGAAAGCGATAAATATGATACCGTCTACGGCTCAAAGTATGGTATCCTTGGAATTTTAAAAGACCAGCTCATTGATTTAACCAAGCAGTCACAGAATATCCCGGATTTCATTGATACATTAAAGATCAGTCCCGCAATGTACTTAGGCTCCTGCCGTTACAAATTGCAGGATTCACAAACGGATCCTTCTGATTATGAATACATTTTCAAACAATTCGAAACGTATAATATTGGTGCTTTCTTCTACATTGGCGGCAACGATTCCATGGACACTGTTCTAAAATTAAGTGCTTATGGGAAGAAGCTCGGAAGCGATGTCCGAATCATCGGTATTCCTAAAACAATCGACAACGACTTGTGTATTACCGATCACACACCCGGTTATGGTTCTGCTGCCAAATATGTAGCATCTTCTCTCTTGGAGATTGCGCACGATACATTTATTTATAGTGTACAAAGCGTAACGATCGTAGAGATTATGGGCCGGGATGCCGGATGGCTTACCGCTGCTTCCGCACTGGCACGAAACGCATACAATACTGCCCCGCATTTAATTTATTTTCCGGAAGTAGCATTTGATACGGAGCAGTTTCTCTCAGATGTTTCCTCTCAATTAGAGCAACGAAACAATGTGATCATCGCCGTTTCGGAAGGCATCAAAGACAAGGATGGCAATTATATCAGTGCCACCACTGCAGCAAATGACCAGTTTGGGCATTCCCAGTTAAGCGGAACTGGCAAATGTCTGGAGCTTTTGGTAAAGGAACGTTTAGGTGTTAAGGTTCGTTCCATCGAGTTAAATGTATTACAGCGTTGTGCAGCACACATTTCTTCACTCACCGATATTGAAGAATCTTTCGCATTAGGTAACCAAGCTGTTTCCTGTGCTGAAGATGGACAAACAGAGTGTATGCTGACTATGCGCCGTATTTCAAATGAACCATATAAGATTGTAATCGAAACTGCTGATATCAAAGGAATTGCCAACGAAGCCAAATCCATTCCACGCGACTGGATTAGCGAACAGGGGAATGATATCATGCCAGCCCTTCATGAATATATGGCTCCGTTAATACTTGGTGAGCCGGCTATCTCCTATCGGAATGGTCTTCCTGCATACCTGCCGGTCGATCATCTGAACACAGTTTCCAAATAATTCACATATCCGTTTCATTATGAGCCGGAGCAATCACAAAAGACCGGAACAAGTCATATTATATTTCTTGTATCCGGTCTCTTAATTTCATCATATTCTGATCCATATCAGCTATTACTTTCGCATAATGTTTTAACTCTGTTGCTATCTCATCCGCCTGATCCACCTGTTTTTTATACAAAAGCTGATAATCCAACACCGACCAGAAATCCATCGCTACTGTCCGTAGCTGAATCTCTACTTTTACCCACTGCGCTTTTTTCGTCAAATAAATCGGAACCTCAACGATCAAATGCAGACTCTGATATCCCGTTTCTTTGGGCTCTTTGATGTAATCCTTTGTTTTCAATACATGTATATCGCCTTGTACACTCAGGCATTTAACAATCTCATAGACATCATCCTGAAACAGACAGGTCACCCGTACACCGATGATATCATTCAGTTTCCGTTTTGCTTCTTTCAGATTGATCTTATAATTCTTTCGTTTCAGTTTACGATATATACTTTCCGCTGTTTTAATCCTATGTGTTACCTGCGTCACCACAACCCGGTTCTTGTTTTCTTTTAATTCCTGATCAATCATGGATATTTTGGATTCGATCACCTGTATTGCCCACATGCATTTTAAACGATATTCCTGATCAGACAATGAAATCTGAAAATCAGATATTATTTTTTTCTCTAATTTCCTATCTTTATCCACCTGATATCACTCCTTATGTCCATTAAACATAACATGATATCAGGCTTGTTGCTATCGTTCTTTCAAATAATCTTTGTTAAAACTACGTTAAAGATCGCCCTCTTTGCAGATACGTTCAATCTTGTGACCATTCATTTCAAAATCACAGTTTCCGTTGATGATCTCAATTGCCTCTTCTCTTGCCCCGATATCCACCGGACTATTGGTTCGTAACTTAGTATCAATTCCCGAATTGTATATCCGGATTCTGGCACTATTGGTTCGATTACCAAGCACAATTGCTTCTTTCCCTTCATTCTTAATATACATTCCCACAGCACTCATTGAAAATGATGTATCGCCTTTTTCTGAACCAATTCCACATATATGATCTCCACGCATGTGAATCCATATATTACCGCTTTCAACGGATACATGGCTTTCTTCTCCATCCAGTGTTCCGATTGCAACAACCCGGCTTCCACCAGCTGTACATTTCACAAGAATATGTTCCATAGAAATATCTGCTTTTCCATTCAGTGTTCCGATTGCAACACCTTTGGAACAGCCCAAACGGATCTCCACATTACAATTATGAATCGGAAGATTCATATCACCGTTGATAGCACCAATACCAACACCTTCTACACCATTTAACGCAATTACATATTTGCCGCGACTAATATAGGTTTGTCCTCCCAGTCCGGATCCGATACCGATTCCCCGCATCACATCACCTTCAATTATAACATCACCGTCCTGTTCAAATTCCAAAATGCCATGTCCATGTTCATAGTCATTTCCAATTGCATAGTAAGCACCATCACATAATACGATTGTCACATTACCATTTCCCATCAGCGTCAGTTTAGAGCTCTCTGGTACTCGTATACCTCCATTTTTGAGTACATTTTCCCCTTTTAATACTAACACTACATCGCAATTGTCTCCAATGGCAATACACGGCTGTTTCTTTCTCGCTGTAAAATGAATATTGTCTAACTCAATTCTGCCATGGTATCCATCTTCAATCCTAAGATCTAATTGGGACTCTAATCCCGGTGTTCCTGTAAAAATAATATCCCTATGTATCTCGCCCTCTGAAGGAATCAATACTGTACGATATTTCTGTGAAGCTACTTTAACCGTAGATACCCTGTTCTCACGTCCTGCAATATAAATATCCGTACCGCTCTTTCTCATGCATACATGCCGATATTTTATAATCTGTGCTTTGATCTGTGCATCGATCATCTGTACCGGTTGTGCTGCAGGCCGTGCGGTATAATATCCCTGAATCAAATCTACATCTAACTCAATGACTGTGCGCAATTCTTCTTCCGTTTCAATTCCCTCTGCCAATGCCATAATATCATTATCATGTGCAAACTTTACAATCTCATTTACAAAATGCTGCTTCTGCGGACTGTTCTGAATCTCTGTCAACAACATACGATCAATCTTCACATAATTAGGCATATAACGGAGAAGATTCGTGATATTGGAATAACCGGTTCCATAATCATCGACTGCCGTCTCAATTCCCATTCTACGGTAATCTTCCTTCAGCTTTGCAAGCTGTTCATCCGATATTTCTGTCTGTTCCGTCAACTCCACTACTAAGGCATCGGACAACGTTCCCATCTTGTCACGCAGCTGTTCCTTATCCGCACCAACTAATTGTTTCCCCGGAATACTGTTCACAAACACTTTGCGTCCCTCAAAGAACTCACGATGTTCCCTCATATACTGCAATACATTAAAAAACGTTGCTTTTTCTACATCATACAGACGGTTCATTCCCTCTGCATATTTCAACACAATCAGCGGTGAAAGAAATGGTTTCACGTCCGGTCTCATCAATGCCTCATATGCAAAAACTTCACCATTTCGGGCATTTACGATCGGTTGAAAATAATATCGCAACCGGTTATCATCCAGCACCTGTTTGACAATCTCTGCTTCTTTTTTCTCTTCTTCCGTCAACTTCTCTGACTTCACTGCCTTCTGACTGGTTGCCTTGTTTCCATTCTTCTGGCTTACTGCTCCGCTCAGCAATCTCTCTAAATCTTTGTTATCTTCCACTTTCTCCGTCTTACTTCCTGTATATACCGAAAGTACATATTCTTTGGAATGATTCCTGTTATACTCCTGAATTGCGTTCGTAATCTGCTTTCCAATCGCATGAACCCGTTTCTTATCATTCGATTCCGATAGCACTGTGATTGCAAATTCTCCATTTCCTAACCCGCATACCATTCCATCTTCGCTATATTTTTCTATAATATTGGCAATTGTAATAATTGCCTCATTACCTGCCTCCCGTCCATATCTGCTGTTGATTCGATCCAGGTTACAAATATCAATTACGAGACTGCTCAAGTAACATTCCTGTTCTCCTGCTTCTCGTATAAGCGAATCTGCATAACTCATAAATCCCTTATAATTGTAGAAGCCGGTAAGATCATCCCGGATACGGTTCGTCTCCAAAATACGGTTACTGCGTTCTAAATCTTCAATTCTCCGAAAACATTCCAACCCCTGCATAACGCTGCGTATCCACAGACGATATTCTTCCGTATAACTTCTTGCTTCATTTCCATAACTTAACACTGCATAACCAAAACATCTCTCTTCAAAATGAAGCGGAGTAAAAATAAATGCCTTGGGTTCTTTCCGATCTTCATACAATTCCGGTAACAGACAACTACGGTCAAACTTATCTTCAAAATCAACCTTATCCTGATTCATTCCGGTTTTTCCGCAACGCAGAATATGTATCATCCGGTCACTGTAGTCCTGCCATTTGTATACACGCTCTGTATCCTCCAAATCATTCCACTCCTCATTCAGACATATATGAAAGCTGTCAAATTCCCGAATCTGGTACACATAAGAAAATATTGTATTCATCAGCCCTTTAAATTCTGACTGACTCAACATATCCTCCATTATATGATTAAAGCATGAATAGAATCCACCACTCGATATATCCGTCTCCCATTTACTCCGTACAGAAACACTCGGTATCACACTTTCATTATGGCAGCCACAACTGCTTCCGATAAATAACGGAACCTCAGCCTGAAACGGCGGCATGTCCTGATCATGGAACAATGCATCTACACTCCGTGCGACGTGATTCCCACATAATCTTGCCGGAATAGGAGCAGAAGTAATCGGCTTCGGACTCTTTCTTCCCTCTTCAATGGAATCATATCCAATAACCGCAATATCTTCCGGTATCCTTATCCCTCTTTTCGTCAATTCTGTTGCCACTCCAATCGCCATACAATCATTTGCGCAGGCAATCGCCTCTGGTAAATGTTCCGGATCTTTCATCAGAAGTTCCACTACATTAGCGCCACTGGTATACCAGAAATCACCGTAATAGATACGATTAGGCAAAACCTCTATGTGATGTTCTTCCATACAGTCCAGGAATCCCTGTAACCGCTGTTTGGAATGCGGATGCCATTTTTTCCCTGTTATATATGCAATATCACGGAATCCATGTTCCTCTATTAAATGTGTAATTAACTTCTTGGTTGGTGTGTAGTGATCCGTCATCACCGTTGGAAAATACTTACTTTGTTTATCCACACAGATCACAGGACCGGAAAAACAATCCTTTAGTTTTTGCTCTATCCGGTCTGCAACCTGTGGTGTCTGAATCGTATCCAACAATACTACAAACGCATCAAACAATTCATACTGAATTAAAGAGAAGATATGGGACTCTCCTATTTCCCTTGCCTGCGATTCCTGATATTTCTGATACATTGCAAAAATGCAAACATCATAATTATAAAGGAACCCTTGTTCCAAAAAACCTTGTATAAATAACTTTTGATAATCTTCTTCCGGCTGTCCTACTAACAAAGCAATTCTCTTACGTTCCTTCATAATCTACTCCACATTCCACTCTACATATTACCTGTTTCTATTATCTGCTTCTATTATCTGTCCCACTTATCGCAAAGGCTATTGATCTGATCTGTAAATCGTACCAGATCCTTATTTGCGCCACCCTTGTTATGTGCAATAACTGTAAGCAGACGATTTCCCGCTGCAACCAACCGGTCAAAGATTGCCTGTGCACGGAATGCCTTCTGGCTGATCTTAACCTTCTTGGTAGAAACTCCCTCAAAGATTAATTCATCTGTACCCAGATCAAATTCTGCTCCGGAAAACGGTGCAACCGCCTCATATCCCTCTTCCTGGATCATAGTCTTAAAATGCTCACACACCAGATCTTCCCCGTGTACTACAAACACCTTCGGTTTTGGATCAAATGAATGCAGCCACTTCAATAGTCCTGCCTGATCAGCATGACCACTGATACCTTCCAGTTTTTCAATTCTTGCACGCACCTCGATCAATTCACCGAAAAGCTTAACCGCTGTTGCTCCCTCTAATATACTTCTTCCAAGCGTTCCATGTGCCTGATATCCGACAAACAGGATCGTACTTTCTTTTCTCCAAAGGTTATGCTTTAAGTGATGGCGGATACGACCGGCCTCGCACATGCCGGAAGCAGATATGATAACCTTTGGCTGCATATCAAAATTGATTGCCCTTGAATCATCACTGGTAACCGATGTCTTAAGTCCCGGGAACGCAATCGGATTGATTCCCTGCCTAATCAGTTCCATTGCCTCTTCATCAAAGCAATTATCTATATTCTTATTAAAGATATTCGTTGCCTCTACTGCCAACGGACTGTCTACATACACTTCAAACCCTTCATATTCCGGTAACAGGTTATCATACTTGATCTTACGGATAAAATATAATAATTCCTGTGTTCTTCCGACTGCAAAAGAAGGAATGACCACATTGCCTCCCTTATCAAAAGTCTCTTTGATAATTCTGGTCAGCTCCGCTACATAGTCCGGTGTTCCACCGTGGTTCCGGTCACCATAGGTAGATTCCATAACAACATAATCGGCTTCCTTCAGATATTGCGGATCTTTTATGATTGGCTGATTAATATTACCAATATCCCCTGAAAATACAATCTTCTTGGAAATATCTCCTTCTGTCAGCCAGATCTCAATACTTGCAGAGCCCAGCAAATGTCCCACATCTGAAAAACGGATCTGTATTCCATCTGCTAAATTGATCACCTCATCATACTGACACGGTACAAAAAATGCCAATACACCAATTGCATCATTCATTGTATAAAGTGGAATATATTCTTCTTCACCGGCACGTTTTGCTTTTCGGTTCCGCCACTCCGCTTCAAACTCCTGAATATGTGCACTGTCACGCAACATGATCTGGCAAAGATCTGTTGTTGCTTTTGTAGTATACACCTGCCCCCGAAAGCCCTTTGCGTACATAAGCGGAAGTAAACCCGAATGATCAATATGTGCATGTGTCAACAGAACATAATCCACATCAGACGGATTCATCGGAAGTTCCTGATTCTCATACACGTCCTGCCCCTGCTCCATACCGCAGTCAATCAGTATATTCTTGCCACACGCCTGCAGGCAATGACAACTTCCGGTCACTTCATGATCCGCTCCAATAAATGTTAATTTCATAACAATCGCCCCTTTCCATACATTATGCTTCTCACTTCTGCTCTTATTGAATAAAATGCAGCCTGCGTGCCAATTTCACCAGCAACGTTCCTTTTGGAAATGCAAGCAACATCTCTTCTGTATATCCACCGGCTTTCAGCATCACTACAAAATATGTGATTGCCGCCAAACCGATTGCGATCAAAACTGCTATTGCGTTGCTAATAAACGCACCCATTATGTGAAGCAGTCCCCAATTCAATACTTTGTATACCAAAAATGCAACAGTACCCATAACTGCAGCGGATAACACCGGCACCCCTACCGTTTGTTTCCACTCCATCTTAAATCGTAACTCTTTCTTTACAAAGTACAAGTTCATCACTACAACAATAATGGCATAAAATGCAGTTGCAAGAATCAATGAATAAATCTCCAGTTTGGCAATTGCAATCAATGGAACCAATAATAAAATATGACCCACTAACGCAGTAATGGAACTAATCACCGGGATATTCACCTTGCCGATTCCCTGTAACACACCATTCAATACACTAGAGATTCCATACAACACAATCGAAATGCCACCGATCAACAACAGATTCGATACCATCGTCGTATCCGTTGCCGATAAACTATAATACACTAACCGGACAATCGGTTTACCTAAAACCGCAAATCCAACTGCGCATGGAATTGTAAGCACCATTGCCAATTGCAAAGATTGTTGAATCTTGCGATTGCAGCCTTCCTTATCGCCCACTGCATAGGCTCCCGACACACTCGGAATTACAGCCGAACCCACGGCTGCTGCCATTGCGATCGGTACATTTGCAAGCACAAGATACATCCGGCTATATAATCCATACTGTCCGTCAATCAATTCGCTCCCGGTTCCCATATACTGTAACATCTTCTGATATATCGTCATATCTAAGATTACATTCACATTATAGATTGCGGAGCTCAATATAATCGGCGTTGCTACCATCAATAACAACTTAATTACCGAACGATACGAAAGAATCTCCGTAGTGGTATCCTGCGCAATCTTATCCTCTATCGTGCCCCGCTGTCTGCGGAATAGCCATACAATATAGATCAGACTAACTGTTGCTGCCACACCGGTTCCCAATGTTCCTCCGGCAGCTCCATACACATCCGATAATTCGCTATGTCCATTCATAACCGCCCATTTAATAAATGTTAATGCTGCCACAATACTCACAATTGCATTGATCACCTGTTCAATGATCTGGGAAATCGATGTTGGCACCATATTGCCATACGCCTGAAAATATCCACGATATACACTGGCAAATCCGGAGATAAAAATGGTTGGCGCCAATATCCTCAACGACAACACCGTGTTATCCGTAACAATATACGGTGCAACAATATAAGTGAATAAAGAAGCAATTCCACCAACCACTAACATATATAGCATAGCTCCCTTATAGATCTGTTTCACATTCCGGTACTCCCCACGCTGCACTCGTTCAGAAATCAGCTTGGATAACGCAGCTGGAATACTAAATACTGCAATCGTCCAGACATATCCATATACAGTCTGAGCCGCTCCATAATATCCGTTTCCCGCTTTCCCTAATATATTAGCAAATGGTATATTATATACCATTCCGATAACCTTCGATATGACACTTGCTGCGGCTAATATGGTTGCCTGCATTGCAAAACTGCCTGATATTGTTCGTTTCTTGTTCTTACTATTCATAAACCCTGATTCTGTCTTTCTAAAATAATATATATTATAGCACAATCCGTATTTCTTTAAAAGAGTATTAAACAGAAAAGAGGTTGTTTTATTAGGCCTTCTCTTACTCATTGACCCTGATAAAACAACCCCTCTGAATCTTCAATTACAATACATGAAATGCATTCATATTATCCACGATTATAGTTGATCAGACAACCCTTTAAGATGATCTCACGCTCATGGTCTGTCAGATCTCCAAGATGGAAAGTAAGTTCTTTCATATCTTTGTTCACGACATATGCCTTGATATCGTCATTCTTCTCCTGGACAGCTTTGGCAATATCCGGAATAAAGATATAATCATCAATCTCAAAATCATAATCTTCCGGCATCAGGAATGGTAACATTCCCCAGTTGATCAGATTAGAACGATATCTCTTCGTTGCATACTCTTTGGCAACATTTGCCCAGCCACCAAGTACCTTCTGGCAGGATGCAGCCTGCTCACGTGCAGAACCATCTCCCGGTTTCACTGCAAAGATCGTAGAACCAACTCCGGTATTCCCGCCACAGACATCCGGGAACTGTTCTTTCACTTTGTGCATGATCTCGCGCATCTCCGGATAAGCCTCGCCCATGCATTTACCTTCTTCTCTGACCTTCTCAACTGCCTGGATTGCCTTTGCACGGCCTACATATTCCGGATCTTTACGGGACAATGTAAATTCCGCAAGTCCTAATGGATTCGAACGATAAGAAGATGTCTCACCGGAAGGGATCAGCTCATCTGTTGTTGTAACTGGATCATGGATTACAGAAGCAACCTTCAATACCAGATTGTCTGTCAACGCAACCATCTCCGGCCAATCCTTGATATTCGGTCCAAACTTAATCTCTACGCTCGGATCTGCCTTGCCAACACCATTGTATACACGATTTGCATAAATATTCTGATCGAAGAAATACTTCGGATTTGTAAAGTTCACATCTACATCCGTTGCGGCTGTCAGATAACCCTTATTCGCTGCTGTTGCAGCAATGGAACGGGCATCCATTAAGGCAACCGATGAAATCTGACCATTCTGTACCTTAGAACCTTCACGGTTCGGGAAGTTTCTGGTAGAATGACGGATTGAAAATGCATTATTGGCAGGTGTATCACCCGCACCGAAGCAAGGACCACAGAATGCAGTCTTCACAATCGCACCTGTCTCAATCAGATCTGCCAATCTTCCATTCTTCGCTAATTCCATATAGATCGGTGTAGAAGCCGGATATACACTTAACGTAAATTCATCTGCTCCGATATAAGAACCCCTCAGGATATCTGCTGCTGCACAGATATTCTCAAATCCACCACCGGCACAACCGGCGATAATACCCTGATCTACATATAACTTGCCATCTCTGACCTTATCCTTCAGTGTAAAGTCAACCTTACCGTCTAAGCTGACTAATGCACGTTTCTCACAATCCTCTAAAATATCCATTAAGTTTGCATTTAATTCTTCAATGGTATAGGTATTACTTGGATGGAATGGCATTGCGATCATTGGTTTTACCTTGCTGAGATCTACATATACAACTCCATCATAGTATGCAACTGCTCCCGGATTCAGTTCCTTATAATCTCCACTTCTTCCATGGATATCATAGAAATCCTTTACCTTATCATCTGTTTTCCAGATAGAAGAAAGACAGGTTGTCTCTGTTGTCATAACGTCAATACCAATTCGATAATCCGCACTTAAGTTATCTACACCCGGTCCCACAAACTCCATTACTTTATTCTTGACATAACCATTAGCAAATACTGCACCAATAATTGCAAGTGCAACGTCCTGTGGTCCTACGCCTGCTTCCGGCTTACCATCTAAATAGATTGCCACAACGCCCGGCATCTTAACGTCATATGTCTGGCAAAGCAACTGCTTTACAAGTTCTCCACCGCCTTCACCAATTGCCATAGTTCCTAACGCACCATAACGTGTATGGGAATCCGATCCTAAGATCATTGCGCCACATTCTGCCAACATCTCTCTTGCAAACTGATGAATAACTGCCTGATGAGGAGGTACATATACACCACCATATTTCTTTGCACAGGTAAGTCCAAACATATGATCATCTTCATTAATGGTTCCACCGACTGCACAAAGGGAATTGTGACAGTTTGTTAATACATACGGAATCGGGAACTTCTCTAATCCGGATGCTCTTGCTGTCTGAATGATTCCAACAAATGTAATATCATGAGAAGTTAATTTATCAAATTTGATCTGAAGATTGTCCATATCTTCTGAAGTGTTATGTGCTCTCAAAATGTTATAAGCAATCGTATTCTTCGCTGCTTCTTCCTTTGACATCACACTTCCTGTCTTACTTTTTAATTCCTGTTCCTGATCTGCTCCATCCGGAATGATCTCTGTACCATTCACAAGATAAGCTCCACCTTCGTATAACTTAACCACGCATATATCCTCCTTCATCTTGTTAAATAGGAAATTAATCTCAATCGGAAATTATTGTAGCATAACATCCATGATATTTCAAATGGTTTAGGCATTCACCGAAAAATATATCTGCGCTTTGCCATTCTCTGCTTCCGGTTCCACCCAAAACGGATTCTTTCGTGATTCCTGAAGTCTTTTGTTCCTTTTAAAAAATAGGAATACGCGTCCGTTGCATCATCCCATGTCACATCCACACTATACCATCGTGATCGTAATTTCACCATATTCCAAGCATGCTCCTCACCACTTACATAGATGCATGGCACGCCCATCTCCTGCATCAATCTGAGATATGCCAGTGTATATGCCATACAATTCCCCCGTCCGTACCGGAGTGCTGTATAAGCCGAATCCAAGCTTACATCATAGTGCATATGCCTTACCAGATAATCTCTTGCCCATTTCGCCTTATACGGAGGTGGCAATCTTCTTTTCCTTCGAGTCAGTTGCTTCACCTTCTTATCAACATACTTCTCCTGTCTTAACGTTGTTCGGTAGGTAACAGAAAAAGTCACACAGGAATCCGCATCATTCGAATACAAAATGCTCATTGCTGCAATATTCGCCACTAAATAGCTGTCTTTCCGTGCCAGTCTCTCAAACAGCCCATGATACCTGTCCTTCCTATCCTTTGCTATATCCTCACAGATTCCCGGATAATAGAAACACATCTTCCGTTGTCTCTTCCCCATTCCCTCCATCAACCGGACACACATCATCTTATAATCCTGTACTTCCGTTACCTCTGTCATCTCCTTCCCCTGCACAATTCCCGTACAATTACTGCATAATATTCCGATCCATAATCCTACTGTCAATATTCTTCTAATCCATCTGCTCATAAGCACTTCCTCCTTCCTGATAATCAGATTCTACTTCAATTAGTGTCCAATAAATTGGACATCTTGAATTTCTATGAAAAATCTCATATAATAAATTGGAATAAAACATAGGATGGTTACTTACATGAATCAGCATAACGAAGAAGAAGCAATTCTGTCTTTATTAGAATTACTTCCCAGTTATTTTCAATATTTTAATAATTTTACAGAATTAAAAGAAATACAGATCACCAAGACGCAGCTCCGAATCCTTCTCATTCTCTCTGCGAGACAGAGTCTTTCTATGAGCCAGCTTGCAGATCACCTCTGTATTTCAAGAGAACAGGCAACGAGAGCGGTTGCGCCATTAGCCAAACGTCAACTGATTTTCCGTAACACGCATGATACAAACCGTCGCCAGTTAGATGTAAGCCTTTCGAATTCCGGCATTCAATTGTTATCAGAATTGAAAGAAGAATACCACAAACGTTTTGCAAGTTCTCTGTCTTCTCTGTCTACAGAAGAACGCAGAACATTTATTGATTCCCTTCATAATATCGTGACGCTTATGCAGAAAATGACATCATCAGATTCCTGATGATGTCATTCTTTTTTACTCTCTGCCTAAAATTGTCCGTGTCACCTGAATGCATAACGTCGGAACTGCTGCCAACAGTGCAATCATTCCCGCTTGTGCAATCGATAATGCAGAAACCTCAAACACTCCGCTCAACGCAGGCATCCACAAAACAATTCCAAGCAATCCCACTCCGGCCAGGAAGGCTGCTATACTCCATTTGTTCGTAAATAATCCCAACCGGAATATCATTTTCTTTCCTCTGCAATTAAATCCATGGAACAATCTTGCCAACGTCAGCGTTGCAAACGCCATGGTGCTTGCTGTCATTGCATCCGACTGTAATCCAATATAAAATGCTGTCATTGTAACAATTGCGATCATCATGCCATATCCAAATAAATGGAATATAAAGTTTCCTGTCAGAATTCCTTCTTTCGTATCTCTCGGTTGTTCTGCAAGCAATCCCCTGTCACTTTTTTCCGTACCGATTGCCAGTGCCGGCAAAGAATCCGTCAGCAAATTGATAAATAACAGATGCACCGGTGCAAACGGCGCAGGAAGTGCCGCAACACAACAGTATAATACACATAATATTCCAGCCATATTACCAGACAATAAAAACTGGATGGCATTTTGAATATTCCGATATACACTCCTTCCATTCTCCACTGCTTTTATGATCGTTGCAAAATTATCATCGGATAAGATCATTGCGGCTGCATCTTTTGAAACTTCCGTTCCTGTCACTCCCATAGCAACGCCCACATCCGCTTTCTTTAATGCCGGGGCATCATTTACTCCATCCCCTGTCATTGCTACAACTTCTCCCTGCTCCTGCCATGCTTCTACGATCCGGATCTTATTTTCAGGCGACACTCTGGCATATACCGATATCTGTTTCAGTTTCTGCTGCAATTCTTCCTGCGTCATAACATCAAGCTCCGCCCCTGTAACTGCATAATCTCCTTCTTCATAAATGCCGATCTGCTTCGCAATCGCCGTTGCCGTCACCTTATGATCTCCCGTGATCATCACCGTTTTTATTCCTGCCCGTTTTGCATCTGATACCGCCTTCACCGACTCCGGTCTTGGAGGATCGATCATTGCCGTCAAACCGACAAATATATAGTCATTTTCATAATCGCTACATAGTGTTTCCTTTTCCCCTACTTCTTTATAAACAAATGCAAGAACCCGGAGTCCGTTACAGGAAAAATGCTCATTACATGCCAGAATATCATTTTTCTGTTTGTCCGATATCATCTGCACAGTTCCATTCACCCGTATCCGTGTAATCTTCGGCATCAATACATCCAAAGCACCTTTGGTGAATACCGTATCCGTTCCATGTACCATATATTGACTACTCATCATTTTTCTTTCCGAATCAAATGGGATCTCCCCTAGTCTCGGCATCATCCGGCGAATGTCTTCTTCCTCAAAATTCAGCGTTCCTCCTGCAAACGCTTTCCGTGCCATTACCAATAAACAGGACTCTGTCGGATCGCCGATTCCCTTTTCTCCCTGTAACGACGAATCATTATTTAACACGGCATTATATAACAGATATCGATGTGTTGAATTTCTAAGATCTAATTCTTCCGGTTTTAATATCTGTCCCTCGGTATAAACATCCGTTACCGTCATTTTGTTCTGCGTGAGTGTCCCAGTCTTATCCGAACAAATGACAGACACACATCCAAGACTTTCCACCGCTTTCAGCTGTTTGATAATTGCTCCTTCTGCCGCCATCTTCTGTGTTCCCATCGCCTGTACGATCGTAATGATCGAGGTAAGTGCTTCCGGAATAGCTGCAACTGCTAATGCAACCGCAAACATTAGCGCATTCAGAAATGATGTGCCCTGATGGAGCTGTAAGCCAAATACAACTATACAGATCACTATAATAATTGTTGCCAATCGTTTACTGAATGCATCCATACTATTTTGAAGTGGTGTTTTCTTCTCTTTTGCCTGATTCATTAATTCCGCTATTTTCCCCATCTCTGTTTCCATACCGGTACCGGTCACTACCACTTCTGCACGTCCATAGGTAACCAGTGTCCCGGAATATACCATATTCCGCCGGTCCGCTAACGGAAGATCTTCTTCTAACCGATAGTCCACTTTATCTACATTCGTCGATTCTCCTGTCAACGCACTCTCATTTACCTGCAAAGAATAGTTGTTAAAAATTCTTCCATCCGCCACGATCATATCCCCGGCCTCAAGAATTACAATATCTCCAGGCACAACTTCCGTTGATGGTATCTCCATTTTTTTACCATCCCGTATAACCTTTGCATATGGCATGGATAATGCCTTTAACGCATTCAGTGACTTTTCGGCTTTCATGTATTGAACGGTTCCCAGTATTGCATTCAAAATGATGACTACGAATATAACAACTGTACTTTCCGCATTACCCGATACCGCAGAAACAATAGCAGCAATGATCAGAATCATTACCAGAAGATCCTTGAACTGTTCTAAAAACACCATCACCGCTGTCTTTTTCTTTCCTTCTTCCAGTACATTTTCTCCTTTTTCTTCCAAGAGTTCCTTCGCGCGTTGCATCGAAAGTCCTTTCTCGTTGGTCTGCATTTGTGTAAACACTTTATCAACATCCATCTGATACACTTGTTTCATACTGACTCCTCCTTATTCTTAAAAAAAAGAAAGACTTTTTGTGTACAACAAATATGTACACAAAAAGTCTCGTTAAACATACTCTGTTTTACAGGTTCCGGGTCATTGACCGTACTGACGAAATCCTGCAACACACAGCCAGGCCGTGTGCAACTACTCCCCTTTTGCAATGGTTTGCAATCTATTAATATGTTATATTACTTATAACACAATTCTGTTACTCTTGTAAACCTTTTTTTGCATCAATCCGTTTGATCCAATTCCGCACTGGTCACTCTTTCAATGTGCATGGCCAGATAACCGATCTCTGTCTCACTTAACTGACAGCGAAGATCATGACTTACCTGATCACACACAATCCGGGCCATGGAAAAAGACTGCGGGAACTTCAACTCCATATAATCATTCATGCTGACTTTCAGTTCTTCTCCTTTTAGTGCCCGCACTACCATATAACGGATATGATTCATCAACCGGTTATACGACAATGATAATACATCAATCGGCTTTCCGATCTGGTCTTCCACAAGCGCAACACATTGCCGTACGGCCTGCGCCATCTGCATTGCCTGGGATACTTTTTCATCTTCAATCGCAGAATGAATATGCAGTGCAATATAGCCAATCTCGTCCTCATCCATCTGAACGGATAAACGTTCCTGTAAGATTGACTGAATACACATTGCTGTCTTGTATTCCGCATGAAACAGTACCCGGATATCATCGGTTAACGGATTACGGATCTGTTCATGATTCTGAATACGTTTTACCGCATATTCGATGTGATCTGCCATCGGAAACAACATATTGCGATCTACTCTTCCAAACGTCTTCTCTGATTGTCGCAGTACCTCGTCTGCAACTTCTAAGCAAACAGGGGATATGGATTTTGCAAGTTCTTCGGAATCACCCCGTTCCGTCGATTCCTGCAACGAATATACCGTGTCGGTATCTCTTGTCTCCATTCGTTCATTGATCTTCTTGCCAAATCCAATTCCTTTTCCCATAAGCAGATACTCGCCATGATTCTCATCATGAATTGCTATGACTGCATTATGGTTCAACACTTTTTCTACTCGATACATCCTAAACCCCCTGATGCCTTTCTCCTACCTGTTATTCATAAAAATCTACGGCAAATAACGTATCTCCCGCCTGAATATCTCCGGTCTTAATAAGCCGTACCTTTTGGTTCTCCTCCATTTCTGAACATATTACCGGTGACATGACAGACGGCGCATTTGCTTTCAGGTAATCCAGATCCAATTTCATCATTGGTTCACCTTTTTTGACTCTCTGGCCATTCTCAACAAATACTTCAAAGCCTTTTCCGTCTAATTTAACGGTATCAATTCCAACATGGATCAACAAACTGATTCCGGACTCTGTCATAAATCCGATTGCATGTTTGGTATCAAACACAAATGCAACCTCGCCATCTTCCGGTGCTCTTACAATATTATCAACTGGTGTTACCGCCGCTCCATCTCCTAACATCTTGTTAGAAAATACTTCGTCCGGAGTATCTGATAACGGTGCTGCGACTCCGGTAATCGGGCTTGCGATCATAACCGTCTTAATTACCTTCTGTGCCTTCCGGGTACCATCACCGGAAGCCTCCTCTTCGTGTATCTTCTCAGCAGCACTTGCATGATATTCTTCATTCGATGCTGTCTCCAGATAATCTTCCAGATTCGACTTGATGACAGTTACTTTTGGTCCATAAATGATCTGAACACCATTTCCTTTATGCACCACACCGGATGCTCCGGTTGATTTTAACAATGTATCATTCACCAGTTCCGGCTTAAATACAGTACAACGGAGTCTGGTTGCACAACAGTCCACATCCGAAATATTCTTCTTACCGCCAAGTCCGTTACAGATATCCTGTGATACCGGATCATCAACCGATGCCCCGCCATGTTCTCCATTCTTCTTTGCTTCCACATCACTTCGACGATAAAGCTTCACTTCTTCATCCTCTTCACCACGTCCCGGAGTCTTCAGATCCATCTTACGGATCAACAGGCTGAATAAGAAGTAGTAAACAACGAAATAAGCCACACCTACAATCACGATCCATATCCAGTTTGTCTTTGCATTTCCTTGCATTATACCAAATAAGGTCATATCAATCAAGCCACCGGAAAACGTCATGCCGACACCAACATTACAAATATGCATCAACATATATGCAAGTCCCGCAAATACACAATGGATACCATAAAGAATCGGTGCTACAAACAAAAATGTGAATTCAAGCGGTTCTGTAATACCGGTCAGCATAGAAGTAAGTGCTGCCGACAATAACAATCCTCCCACCTCTTTTTTCTTGTCATCTTTCGCCGTCTTATACATTGCAAGTGCAGCTCCAGGCAGACCAAAGATCATAAGCGGGAATTTACCGGACATAAATCTTGTTGCAGATACTGCAAAATGTTTTACACTCGGATCTGCTAACTGTGCAAAGAATATATTCTGTGCACCTTCTACCATCTGACCTGCCACTTCCATTGTTCCGCCGACACCTGTCTGCCAGAACGGAAGGTAAAATACATGATGCAGTCCAAACGGAATCAAAATACGCTCCATGAAACCATATACCCATGTTCCTGCATATCCGGAATTGAGCACTACATTGCCGACTGCATAGATTCCCTGCTGGATCACCGGCCATACAAAGAACATCAGAATACCAACAAACGTATACACCAATGCACAGATGATCGGCACAAACCGTGTTCCGCCAAAGAATGATAATACCTGTGGTAACTCAATCTTATAAAACTTATTATGCAGTGCTGCAACGCCAAGTCCTACGATAATACCTCCGAATACACCCATCTGCAAAGAGGTAATTCCACATACAGATGTGGTTGCACCCTCTAACATATTCTCTGCCCCGCCGTTAATATTGATCATCGCACTGATTGATGCGTGCATGATGAAAAAAGCAATTGCCGCTGCCAATGCCGCAACCTCTTTTTCCTTCTTCGCCATACCGATTGCCACACCCATAGCAAATATGATCGGCAGGTTAGCAAATACAATATTACCGGCATCACTCATAACCTGGAATATCGCATTTAAAATGGTTCCCTGTCCCATTATCTTTGTCAGATTATACGTCTCTAACATTGTTTCATTTGTAAATGAACTTCCTAATCCAAGTAACAATCCAGCTACCGGAAGAATTGCGATTGGAAGCATAAAAGATCTTCCAACTCTTTGTAATACACCAAAAATCTTGTCTTTCATATGCATTCTCCTTTTCTTTTGATTATTGTGTACCGGGATATTCTGTGTTATTCGGGTGAAACCCTGAATTAGTAAAAATAGAAATAAAAAAGGGCATTAACACACATAAACATCCAAAAATATTCATGTACAGTTAATGCCTCACTCGTTCGAATAAGTTACATACCGTATCATTAAACTAAATGTAACATATCATGTTGTCTCTGTCAACCCTAAATCTTCCTGTTGTTCCGAATGATTTCGAAACGTCTCACTCCATTCATACACCATTGCCATTGCAAAACACAATATACTGATAATGGATATCGTAAGTCCCATAAAATATCCGGGTGCCACATAACAGATTGATATCTCATGTGTTCCCTCGGTCACCGGAATTCCTACGAAGGTCGTATTAACCTTCCGGGCAGTCACTTCTTTTCCATCCAGTATTACATGATATCCGTCACGATACGGATAAGATGTAACAAAATATCCTCTCTGATCCATCGTGATCGTTCCCTCAAAGATCGTACTTCCATCCTGTTTGTTTTCTGTTATCTCCGGTAAGATCACACTGTCATTAGCCACCGCCTTTTTTTCAACCAGATATGCAGACACATTCTTTATCTGATAATATCCCTTTCCTGCAGTCACCTTTAGTTTTTTGGTTCCATCTTTGATTGGCAATACATATACAAAATGTTCATTTCCATTTGGATATGGTGCCCAATCTGCCGATAGTTTGTTCACAACACCATTGATCTCAATGCGTACCTCTCTTCCGTTTCTCCTGTCAACATCAAACTCTAACACAAGAAAATGGGATCGTACTGAATTGGTAAACTCCAATGCTGTTTTCCCGCTCTGACTGACTTTCAGAAATTCACCAAAGGACTTTTCTGTAAAAAATGTTTGTATATTCCGTTGTTTCACCGCCTGCTTTGCCTTTCGGTATGCATCTGCCTCCCGCTGATTGGAAGACCTTCCCATGCCTTTGACTACAACATTCTGGCACAATGCCACCATATTTTCCGGAAAGCCAAGCTGTTCATAGGTACTTTCCGTCATAATATTGGTTGTACCATAACAAACCGGCAGTACATTCTCATTTTCCGCCACTATATAGTTTCCATTTTTCAATATACTGTCGTAGCCATCCGGGATCTGATGTTTTCCGGTTACTATATACCGGATTCCCATAAAATAAGAGAAACACGGATTATACCCAGGCGTTAATGCAACTCTGTTGTTTACACCGATTGGATTATGCATCGTATTGTAATAAAAATCTGCATAATCCGCATTCGTAACAGAAGAATACATGGAAGTTCTTCCGCACCGGCTGCTTGCAAGCAGATTACTGTTTACAAAATTATTGCTGATTATATCAAACCGATATCGGGAGTCTGTTACCACCTCCTGAATCTGTTCGTCGGAAATATGCCGTTGTCTTTCATCTGAATTATCCAGATAAACTACATAAGTATTAATCTTCAACCGGCTGCAAATCTCCTTTAAATAAGAACCGCTCATACTCAGACCGATCGATACCGCAAGCGGCATAAGTAATACAAGCCAAAATGCTTTTTTTCGAAACCGGCACGTTGAATGGTTCATGATCTCAATCCAGATTGTCAGAATTGCCACATCTATACACGCTAATGCTGTCATTTTCTTATTGCATATTGCAAATACAAGGCATACAAGCAGAGGCACCGCTATCCGGACACGTTCCCCATGAAATATATCCTGCATCATCTCTGCCATCAGATACACGATCAATACTACAAACGGAATCAGTATCTTCCCTCTGGCATATAAAAATGCATTGAGTACGTATGCTACTGCCGGACATAACATGATAAACAATAACAGTCCTGAAAAAAAACGTCTTCCCTTCCGAAACAGATTATTGACCAATACAAACAAAGCAATCATGGTCAGACCACATCCATACGGAGAATATAACAGACCACTCAACTGACCATCTATCGGCAGGATCGTTTTTGAAACAAAACTTCCGCCATCTTTTTTGGTAGATAATATATCCAGTCCCATCGGCAGTAATAAGATTGCCGCCATTCCAATGGAAAGAAATACTGCAAATGCGGCTCTTCCAACATACTGCATCATGTCAGTAAAGGCTTTTTTATATTGTTTTTCATTGAGTTCTTCCTGAAACCAACTCTCATTTCCCAAGCGGTAAAAGAAATAGCAGGCTGCCGCAAACAGACAGGCAATCGCATAATAAAAACTGTGTATATATACAAAGAACAACCCGATTGTCAACATGCCATAATGTTTTTTATCAATCAGATGATCTACCCCGATCAACGTCAGAATGAAATATGGCATATAGTTTACGAACATGATCTGATGGTGTGCATGAAAGAAACAGGTCGCAGTTCCCAAAAATACGGCACCGATAATGGCAAACATCTTCTCCATATGTTTTTTACGCAGCCAGATATAACAAAGATCTACGCTTGCCAGCACACCGAGGATGGCATAGCCTGCAATAAAATATTTCATTTCTATCTTCGGGAACAGACAGGATATCAATATATCCGGCCGTAGCAACCCATAATACGCAAAATCATAAATACTGCTTCCACCGCCAAGTTCGATAAACTGCGGTACCAGGCTTCTGCTTTGCAGCATTGCTTTTCGCAGGCTGTCCGCAATTGCAATATGCTGACTGTACCAATCTCCGTTCGTTCCGAAGAAATGTCCCTGTTGCAATGGTAATAGCAATATAAAAAGCGTAATCAGATGCAGCAACATAAATAAAATTATTTGCTTAATCCGTCTTCTTCGCATGTCTCTGTCTCCTCTTTTTCCGTAATAGGAAATGTCACCTTCGCCTTAAACTGGTCACAGTCAATATCAATATCAAATGCTCCGCCCAAAGCATTGGCGTATGTACTCACAATGGCAAGTCCTAACCCATTTCCCTCTGTTGTTCTGGATCGATCCGCTCTTGCAAACCGTTCAATAATATCTTCCTTCTGAAAGTCCATCGGATATCCCGCCGTGTTCGTCACTTCTAAACATAGCCGATCTCCCATAATACCGGAACAATAGAATGTCTTGACAAATATACGGGTTCCTTTTGCAGAATATTTCAATGCATTCTCAAGCAGATTCTGGCAGATCCGGTATAGATACATGTTATCTGATACCAGCCTGGTATCCAGCTCTGTTAGGCTTGTTACTATCTCCAATCCACTATCCGCAATCTTATCCTCCATATCTCCGTAAATCTGCTCTACCAGACGGTTCAATTCCAATGTTTCCATGTGAAACTCAACATTCCCGCTGCTTGCCTTCGCCAGTGAGAACAAACTCTCGATCATCTCTTTCAGTTTGGCAGCCTTATCTGTAATGACATCCAGATAATCGCGTACGGTATCATTTAATTCTTCCTTACGCATCAGCTCCATATAACCAACCATGGACGTAAGTGGTGTCTTCAGATCATGGGATACATTGGTAATCAGATCAATCCGCAACTGGTCACTTCGTGACACTTTTTCCATACTTTGCCGTTCTATCTCCATTGCCTTCTTAAGCCCTTCGCGTTCAATCTCTAACGCCTGATCAATCCGCTCTTTGCTTACATTTGCCATATACTGCATACAGTCATCCATCTTGCGCTGCATTTCATGGGATATCGCCCATCTGCATGCAATGTACTGGTTCAACACCGTAATGATCATCGCATATCCGGATGCATAATTGGATACCGAATAATAACCACCATAACGTCTCTCGTATGTTAACAGAAACAGGTAAGCACATGCAATTATCCATTCCACAAGGGATATGATCTGCAATCTTTGGATATGCTGCTTCTTCCTTTGTTTCCATTGCTCATAGCATGTCTCATCTTCCGGTAGAAAATCCTTTAATTTGTATCTTAGGACGCAACTCCATAACAAAGCTGCTCCCAAAAGCCAAGTAACATTTCCACCAACCGTCAGCAACCATGCATCTGTCGTTACATAATAAGAATGATACACCAGAAGGGCATAGAAAAAAATACATCCTATCACCATTAGCACAACCGCTATGAATAATTTGTAATTACTTTTCAAAAATTCTTTTATTATACTCTTATTGTTTTTCCATTTTGTATCCAATTCCCCACACCACCTTTACATATCTTGGATTCTTTGTATCAATCTCAATCTTTTCCCGAATGTGCCGGATATGTACCATAACCGTGTTCTCCACACTGTAATCCGCATCCTCTTTCCACACCCGTTCATAGATCTGCTCTGCAGAAAAGACTTGTCCGATATGTTCCATCAATAATTCCAAAATGCTGTATTCCTTTGCAGTCAGCCGCACCTGCGTTCCTTCTGCAATCGCAATTCTCTGTCTGCGGTCTAACACCAGACCGCCATTCACGATCATATCTTCATCTTCTTTGGGCACGCCACCGCTCCACATCTTATAACGTCGGAGCTGCGCTTTCACTCTGGCGATCAGTTCTCCCGGATTATACGGTTTACTGATATAATCATCTGCCCCCATAATGAGTCCGGATACTTTATCACTTTCCTCTGTCTTGGCAGATAAAATGATGACCGGAATCTGTTTTGTCTCACGGATCTTCATTAAAGTGGATAATCCATTTAGTCGTGGCATCATAACATCGAGTAAGATCAGATCAATCTGTTTTCTTTCCAGAACATCTAATGCCTCCATACCATCGTAGGCCTTTTCAATGGTATAGCCTTCGTACTTTAATAATTCACTTACAGAAAATACAATATCTTTGTTATCATCTACAACTAATATGGTTTCCATCTTCCCGATTCCTTCCTCATTTCTTGTTGACATGGTCTACTATAATCTCATTCCTTTAAAAAAACTATAATAATTTTCTTAAAAATTCCTTAAATTTTGAATCAATTCCCTTAATATCTCATTCTTTCAAAAGTTTCCTACCCTTTTCTATTTATATTTTCGCAATAAAAACAGGGTCTTCTGCCATAACGCAAAAAACCCTGCATAATATTACTGCTCTGCCTTATCGGCGGTATTGTCTTCTTTCTTGCCAATGCCTCCATGTTCACTCAAAAAACCGGCAACACCGACAACGACAGCGATCACACCCATAACAATTACAAGAATATCCATCTTTCTTACCTCCTTATATTAATCATATAAGGACGCATGAAAGCGAACCTTCCGGTAAATCTTATATGCAACCATTCCAATCAAAGATAATACCATGTACAAACATACAATAAGACTAAATCCTCCACCGATAATAACAACAAGCCATCCTAATATATCACTCATAATCCATTAACTCCTTTTCTTTCTATCTGATTATAGTCTGAATGAGCCAATGAAAGATGACCGTTTCCTATTCTATTACAAATATGCCATTACCAGTCCCCTTTCACTGGCTGACGGCATAACGTTTCTTTCCGTCCATATCGTGTATAAATCGAACCAGTTGCATCCGATGCAGCAACGAACTTCCTGCACATTGCATACAGAACCGGCGGATACACCGAAAACCTCCTGCAAATATAACAAACAACAAAACAAGTAACAGTCTGCCTGCTTCGGATTGTGTATTCTTACTCTCTTTTATTCCACGAATCGTCGTAAATGCAGAAGTATTATCCCGGAGTTCTAAGGAATGCAAATCATTACTGATGGTAAATGCTTGCTTTGAAAGAGTACTCTCATTCCCCTGATGATACGACAAAAAGACCTGACGTTTCTCATCTAAGCCAAGTCCTCCTGCCGTTACGATCAAAACCGCTAACAACAGATATATGATAAATTGTCTGCTCTGTTGTCTCATAATTCCGTACCTCTGTCATCAAACTTCATATCCTATTATAATCTATGAAATCTGATTTTTCAACGGCTATTATTAATCAGTCAGATCTTCACCATTTGTCTCGATCACTTTCTTATACCAGTAGAAAGAATCTTTACGATAACGTTTCATATCTTTCAGATCAAATTCATCACGATTGACATAAATGAATCCATAACGTTTCACAACACCTTCATGGGTAGATACCAGATCGATTGCCGACCACGGACAATATCCCATCATCTCTTCACCCTCTGATACGGCAAGTTTGATCTGTTCAATATGTTTACGAAGGTATTCAATCCGGTAATTATCATGAATCTTTCCATCCTCTGTCAACTTATCATATGCACCAAGACCATTTTCCGTAATGATCATTGGTAAATGATAACGGCTGTAGATCTCACGAATCGTTGCACGGAAACCTTCCGGATCGATCTCCCAGCCAAACTCCGTACGAAGCAGATTCGGATTGGCGTAATTGCGGTATACGCCCGGTTCAGAAGCCCCCACCTGTTGATCGCCGGATTCTGCAACTGCACTTCCATCATCCCACTCAACCGTTGCCGTAGAATAATAGTTAAATCCAATGAAATCCGGATGTCCTTCCTTCATGATGTCCATATCGCCTTCTTCCATCTGTGGAATGGCATCATGTTCTTCAAGGAATTTCCATACAAGGTTGTTATATCTTCCGTATACCGCCATGTCCAAATATAACCAGTTACGGATTGCGTTAAAGTTCTGTGCTGCTAAGATATCCTTGGGCTTACAGCTTGCCGGATAGATCAGGGAGATATTCGGAGCAGGTCCGATCTTACCGCCAGGTACCATATCATGACAAAGCTTCATTGCCTTTGCCTGTGCAAGCAGCATATGGTGATTCTCCTGATATAACTTCTTATACTTATTCGCAACACCTTCCATATTGCAGGTTCCGATGACATCACCTACTAAGGTAAGCATGTTCTGTTCATTGATTGTGAGCCAGTATTTTACACGATCCCCATAGTTCTCATATAAGATCTTAGCAAAGTTGACAAACTCATCCACGCTCTCCCTTCTTGACCAGCCACCCTTCTTCTCCAAAGCTGCCGGCAGATCAAAATGGAACATCGTAACTAATGGTTCAATGTTATATTTCAGACACTCATTGATCACATCATTATAAAAATCAATTCCTTCCTGATTCACAGCGCCGGTTCCCTCTGGAAGAATACGACTCCATGCAACAGAAAAACGGAAAGTCTTAAATCCCATCTCTGCCATCAACGCAATATCTTCTTTGTAATGATGATAAAAATCTGCACAAACATCTAATTCACTTGTTCCTTCCGGCACTTTCTTAATATCCTGCACACTAGGACCTTTACCGTGTGTAAGGTTTGCACCTTCCACCTGATAAGCACTCGTAGATGCCCCCCATAAGAAATTCTCCGGTAATGGTTTGTTCTTTGTAATTAACATAATGAAATCCTCCTATTATATCTTTGTTTTTCTTAACAACCTGATATCGCGACTATCTGTCATTTCATACCTTGTTATTCTCTATACTTCTTCATATATCTGCTTAAAATTGTATAATGCACCAAGCAGATTTGAATCATTGCGAAACTTGCAGACATCAATCCGAATATCATTAAATACCATTGACAACGGCTTTATCTGGTCAATGTATCTTTGGATACCCTCAATAAATGCCGGCTCTGCACTGATTCCTCCTCCGATCAGAATGACCTCCGGATTATAGATCACATACAGATTGCAACACTGCTTTGCAATGCTGAAATACATCTCTTCCAGCATATCCCGTGCGTCCTCATCGCCTTCTCCTGCCCACTGATATATTTTCTCACCGGTCACCTCTTCAAAAGGCAGACCTTTTTTCTTAGCATAATGAAAACATACGGAACCGGTTGCTGAAACAGCGGACCATGTAAATGGCATCTTTTCAACTGCCTCATACACGCCTAATTGCTCTCCCGGTTGAATTCTTGGAAGATCTTTTCTCTCCAGTTTCTCAAAAACGTAAGAAACCTCTCCGGCTAATAAATGTTTGCCCCTGTGGATTCTCCTGTCCTTGACCATAGCTCCACCAATTCCGGTGCCGAATACCAATACATACGCATCATCTACATCTTTGGCATTTCCAAGCCACACCTCGGCTAATGCTGCACATTTACCATCATTTTCAAGGGATACCCGAACATCATCACACCGCCTGCTCACCAGATCCATTAAATGTACATTATGCATATAGCGGATTCCTCCACCTCCATACACAATACCATTTTCAATATCAACCTGTCCCGGAAGCCCCATTGCAATCCCATCTATATGATCCCGGTTCTTATAACAATCATATATATTGCCAATCACTTCCACAAAATCATCAATTGTCTGTCCCGGCTTAACCGGTGTCGGAATCTTAGCTTTCTCATCTATCGTTCCGTCTGATTTCATCCATGCATACTTAATGGTAGTTCCGCCTACATCAAACACAAGATACATATCTGTTCTCCTTTCTGCTATCGCACCCCAAATGTTCTGTTTTTATTGTCTAAATTATATGAAATGCTTTCTTTTTTGTATATCATTATTATTTCTTTTCTTATAACAATCCTATATTCGAGAATTCAATACAAATGCCAAAAAGGAATCTGTACCTACTACCGTTTCCGCATTTCTTTTGATTTACGGTGTCAGGCATTTCTTTTGATTTACGGTTGACATGCGATTTAGAATGTGATAAGGTTACTTTACTTGGAAATTTGATACAGAATATGAAATACTGTGATAAGGAATAGTAGAATTTCGGAAGTATTCAGAGAACTGTTGGTTGGTGCGAAGCAGTTGCAGAAGGAATTTGAACTCGCCTTTGAGTAGCTCACTGAACAGACGATAACTTGTCAGTAGGTGTAGCCGGAACCCAACCGTTATATTAGGGAGGATATACGACGATGATTGTCCGTATCTGCAATGAGTGCATACAACGATGTATGAATTAGAGTGGTACCGCGTAGGTAATAGCCTTACGTCTCTTAGAGGGAGACGTAGGGCTTTTTATATGCCACATACAACCCCTGAATTTTTACTGCACGATGCGATATATCCAACAAAAACATAGTTTATTGAAAGGAAGGTATTAGTATTATGATGGATGCAACCAAGTACAAGAGAAATTATTTTATGCCACCCGTGGAATGTTTAGACTGGGCAAAAAAGGAATATATCGAGGATGCACCTGCATGGTGTTCTGTCGATCTTCGGGACGGCAATCAGGCTTTGATCGTTCCGATGAGCTTAGAACAAAAGATTGAATTCTTCAAAATGTTAGTAAAAGTAGGTTTTAAGGAAATTGAGGTTGGTTTCCCCGCTGCTTCCGAGACAGAGTATGATTTTCTTCGTGCTTTGATCGACCAGAATCTGATTCCGGATGATGTAACCGTCCAGGTACTTACTCAGGCAAGACCTCATATTATTCAGAAAACATTTGAAGCTGTTAAAGGTTGTAAACACGCTGTCATTCATTTATACAACTCTACTTCTTTAGCACAGCGTGAACAGGTGTTCAAAAAATCCAAAGAAGAGATCAAGCAGATTGCCATTGACGGTGCTAAGATGTTATTAGATTTAACGAAACAGGACGGCGGCAATTATCAGTTTGAATATTCTCCGGAATCCTTTACCGGAACCGAAGTAGACTATGCATTAGAGGTTTGTAATGCCGTTATCAATGTATGGCAGCCAACTGCTGATAATAAAGTAATCATCAACCTGCCTGCTACTGTTGAAATGTCATTACCTCATGTGTATGCAAGCCAGATCGAGTACATGAGTAAGAACCTTGCAATGCGCGAGAATGTCATCCTTTCTCTTCACCCACATAACGACAGAGGTTGTGGTGTTGCAGATGCAGAACTTGGTGTATTAGCCGGTGCAGACCGTATTGAAGGTACATTATTCGGAAATGGTGAGCGTACCGGTAATGTAGATATCATCACACTTGCCATGAATATGTACACACATGGTGTAGACCCACATCTTGATTTCAGTAATTTACCGGAGATCACTGAGTTATACGAAGATGTAACCGGAATGCATGTATATGAGCGTTCTCCTTACACCGGTAAGTTAGTATTTGCCGCATTCTCCGGCTCTCATCAGGATGCGATTGCCAAAGGCATGAAGTGGCGCGAAGACAAACAGTTAAAGGATTGGACGGTTCCTTATCTTCCACTTGATCCACATGATGTTGGCAGAGAATACGAAGGAGATGTCATCCGCATCAACTCCCAGTCCGGAAAAGGTGGAATCGGTTATATTCTCGAAAGAAGCTACGGATTCAATCTTCCTGCTAAGATGCGTGAAAATCTTGGTTATGCAGTTAAAAATGTTTCCGATCATTTACACAAGGAATTAACACCGGAAGAGATTCTTGGTATCTTTAATAACCAGTACGTTAATATTAAAACCGCGATCAAACTGGATGAATGTCATTTCGTACAGGAAGGAAATGGTGTTATCTCAACCGAACTTACCATCAAACGAAATGATGTACAAAAAATATATCACGGTTCCGGTAACGGACGTTTGGATGCCGTTGCAAATGCGATCAAAAAGCATTTCAACGTTGATTTCAAACTTACCACTTACGAAGAACACGCTTTAGAGCGCGGCTCTAATTCACAGGCCTGTGCTTACGTCGGCGTAGAAGACAATAACGGAATTACGACATGGGGCTGTGGCATCAAGAACGATATTATTGATGCATCTGTATGTGCACTCTTATCCGCAGTCAACAAATTATTAGACGCCGAACACATCCACTAAACATTACTTCCCTTGCACAGCGTAAGGGAGACGGACGCACGAAACATTAAGTTATGAACCGGTTGTTTTGAATATAACATTA